>Ga0099364_10004590_pt1 | contig 20877 bp, 16 predicted proteins | sample TergutTh196P3_FD_73070 | JGI IMG/M metagenome (GOLD analysis project Ga0099364, IMG submission 73070) | Microcerotermes parvus P3 segment gut microbial communities from Pointe-Noire, Republic of the Congo - Th196 P3 | ecosystem: Host-associated > Arthropoda: Insects > Digestive system > Gut ... | reverse complement strand
CGGAGACAAATCGTGAACAAAAACATTCAAAAAAACAGCCCTGTTAATATGGGCAAAATGGGGGGGGGTAACTGCGCAAAATAGGCGAAACATCTTTTGCATCTCTCATCGAGAGTCGCCGACCGGTTTCACCCTTGTCGAACTTCTCGTCGTCATTTCGATCATTGCCATTCTGGCGGCGATGTTGATGCCTGCCATTCAAGCGGCACGGGAAGCCGCAAGGCGAGCACAGTGTATCAGCAATCAGCGGCAGGTTGCCTTTGCTCTGCAAAACTATGAGTTCACCAAAAAGAGTTTTCCGCCTCTGCGGGGACCGTTGAAACCATCCACTTATCGCTGTTCACAGCATCCTGATCCTTCGTATGCCCCTGGTGAGTTAACCGATTTGACCGAGATAACAGAGTTGTCGTGGGTAGGTTTCCTGTTGCCGTTTATAGAGCAGAACACCGCTTGGGGACAAATCAACGATGTCGCTATTGACCCCGAACTGTACCAGTTGGTTCTCCCAGTAATGCAGTGCAGAAGCAGCGGCATTTCTTCTGGAGACAATCGTATCAATTACGTTGCCAATGCAGGTCCGCTAAACTTTTATAACCAAGATTGGGCTCACCCTGGGACTGAATTCGTTATCGACGTAAATCCGCCTCGTTCGTCAGTTCAAGCCAAACACTACACCGTCTTTTTTGACCATCTCATCAGTAATGGTGTCTGGAGCGACTTAATGCCCAATAGGCTGTCTAAAATGAAGATTACGATAGACAACATCACCTCGTTAGATGGAACGAGTAACACCATTTTGCTCTCCGAAAACGAAGATGCAGGGAAATGGATTTGGGAAGGAATCCCTAATTCAACATGGGCTGGCGGTGCTGCTGGGACTGTCCCTTTGGCTTCGTGGCATCTGGCAACCGATCCCGGCGGCAGGATTATTTGCGGCAGCGACCTTCGAGATTTGGAAAGTGTAGTTGGTTTTTGCTATCCGAACACTTATGGCGTGTCGTCCAATGGAATACTCGATTTTTACTATGATGGTACTGCGGGACAGCCGGTCTTTATTAACGAAGGTAGAGCAAATTCTTCTTATCCGGCGATGGGTACGGAGGCGGCGCGTCCTTCATCCGGTCATCCCGGCGGAGTCGTGGCGGCTTTCGTTGACGGCGGTGTGCGTTTCTTACGGGACGACATGGACAAGACATTGTTTGTTCGTCTTGCTCGACCGGGCAGTGGTGTGATACTCAATCCGAAAGACATCTTCGATTGAAGTTAGCCGCGTCCGCTTGCGGCGCGCGGAGTGTTTCGTGATTGTTCCTTGGAGCCGGAGGGGTCGCCCTTCGGCTCTCTTTGCGCCGAGCGGGCCCGGCGGCTAACGATATTGTGCCGGAGCACCGACTAAATGATTCTTTTGGTTTTGTGGTACAATGGAGTGCGTTCTTAAATGATAGGAGCGGAATTATGTCAGAACACCCGTTGACTTATGAAAGCGTTTTAGAAATGTTTCGGGAAACCCGGGAGCAAATGAAACAAACCGAACAACTGATAAAAAGCATCGCCCGTCGGCAAAAAGAAACCGACCGGATGCAAAAGGAAACCGACCGGCAGATGAAGGAACAGGCTGCCGAGTACGCTCGCGAAAAGAAAGAACGCGATGCCGAGTACGAGCGGAGAATGCGGAAAACAGAACTGGCAATGGAAAGAATGTGTCAGGAAGTCGGCGGTCTTGGTAACAGCATCGGGAGAATCATCGAACATATGATCGGCGAAAGAATCATCGAAAAATTTCAGGCGTTGGGCTACAATGTTACGCACCCCGTTGTTCGCAACTGTTCCTTTTCGAGTACGAAATTAGGTCTCTACGGCGAGTTTGATTTGACACTGGTCGATAGCGATATAATCATTCTTATCGAAGTCAAAACGACATTGGAAACGTCACATGTCCGAAAGCACTTAAAGAAGATAGAAGAATACCGCAATCATATTGCTGCGGAAGGATTCGTCCAACCGCATGTCAGGCACTTGCTGCCGAACACTCGTTTCATCGGGGCGGTTGCCGGAGCGGTCGTTACGGACGAAGCCAAAGACTTCGCTCTCGAAAACGGATTGTATGTCATCGTGCAATCCGGCGAAGCAGTGGAGATCGTGCCAACGCCAGAAGGATTTAAAGCAAGGGAATGGTAGAGTGTTCACAGAGCCCGACGCGTAAGCAAGGAACGACACTGACTTACGTCACGGGCTCTGTGAACTTTTGTCCCTCCAGACACTCCAGTACCGACTGCATGTCCGCTGGAATAGGAGCGGTGATTTCTAACTGCTCTTCTGTTACTGGATGAAAAAAAGTTAATCGATATGCATGAAGAGCCTGCCGCCGGAGTAAAACCGCACCTTCAATGTTTTCGTCCGATAGTGAAAACGGTATCTTACCCAAAAGTTGCTCTTGCGCTACCGTTTTGCCGCCGCCGTAGGTTCTGTCGCACAATACAGGATAGCCGATGTGGGCAAGATGTACCCGAATTTGGTGCGTACGACCCGTTTTGGGAAAGCACCGCACCGTGGACCAACGGTCATATCGTTTTTCGACTTCGTAAAAAGTTTGCGCCGGCTTCGCTTCAGGATCGTCCAGAGCAACAATGCGCATCTTTTCTCTCTTTTTCGGGTGAATACTAATCGGCAGATCAATCATATCCCGGTCGAGGTAAGGTTTTCCCAGTACAATAGCAAAGTATTCCTTGAGAATTTTCCTGCTTTCAAAGAGCATCGCCAATTTGCCGTGAATGGAATCATCTTTGGCGATAAGAATCGCCCCGGTCGTGTCTCTGTCAAGCCGATGTACCACGCCGGGACGCACCGAACCGCGAACGTTGCTCAACTGATTGCCGAAATGAAACGCCAATGCAGAGACCAGTGTACCGTCCCAGTGTCCTCGAGAAGGGTGGACGACCATATCTGCCGGTTTGTTGATAACGGCAAGAAATTCATCTTCGTATAAAATATCGAGCGGTATATCTTCCGGCTGCGGAACATTGTGCGGGATGTCCGGCAACGTAAACTGAACGGTTTGCCCTGGTTTCAACCGGAAATTGGGTTTGCCGTGTGAGTCGAGCGCATCCTCCTCGGTGATCCGTATTCCACCGTTCATGATGGCATTGCGGATCATTGTCCGGCTATACTGAGGAAAATGATGTACCAAAAAAATGTCGAGTCGCCAACCGGATTCGTGCGGCTCAACAACGAGGATGTCAGAATCGGTCATTATGCTCAAAACGGCTGGAAAATGCCCCGTTTTATTGACAGGGTTTGCAGGATATCTACTGCGGCACGTCAATAATTTGCCTTATTTTCTTCATGTCTTCTTTGTGCCTTTGTGGGTTTGGGAAAATGCGAAAAACGTCGGAGAAATTAACACTTTTTTTGGAAGCCCCTACTAATTTCCAAGCATTTCGCCGTGCCCGATGGAAACTGGTACTTCGTAAGAATCTAACAGATTCGTTGCCGATTGGCAACCGGTCCGCCAGTGGACACTGGCGGTTATGGACATTGCGCTCTTACAGAGCATGTCCAATACAAATCGTACTCACAAAAGGTGGACACATCCGTTTGCAATGGATTTCCAACTCTTGCCTTGACCATAAAATCAGGTAAAATCATCTACGGTTTCGAGCCGCAAAGCAACAACCATGAATAAACTATTTTACGGAGACAATTTAGAGGTTTTGCAGAAGCACATCGCGGAGGAATCCGTCGATTTGTGCTACGTCGACCCTCCGTTCAACAGCAATCGGAACTATAATCAGATTTACAATAATATCGGTAAAGACGACATAGCCCAGACGCAGGTGTTCGTCGATACTTGGAACTGGGGAGAGCAAGCGGAATTGCAACTCGACATGCTCCGTAAAGAACCTCAATATACACGGCGGTTGGTCGATACAATTCTCGGCTTTGAAAAGATACTCGGTAAGGGAAAAATGCTGGCGTATCTTGTCAACATGGCAGTTCGCTTTGCGGAAATCTGGCGGGTTTTGAAACCAACAGGCAGTTTCTATCTCCATTGCGATTCGACCGCCTCGCATTATTTAAAAATCATCCTTGATGCAATTTTTTGCGATAAGGGCGGAGATTTTCGGAACGAAATTATCTGGCATTATTATAACAAAATGCACGACAGCAGAAAAAAAATGTTCCCAAAAGCAAACGACACCATTTTGTTTTACGTCAAAGATGTTGATGCTCCCTTCACTTATCATCAACTCAAAGAAATGCGTCCGGCTCCTGTTAAACAACTGGCAAGAAAAAAAGTCGATGGGGTAATGAAAAATGCCAGAGACGCAGACGGAAAACTAATCTATCGACTCAAAGAAGATAAAACTCTCAATAATGTTTGGAGCATTCCGTGTTTGCAGTATGCGTCCAAAGAGCGGCTCGGTTATGACACTCAAAAACCGCTGGCTTTACTAGACCGCATTATCAGAGCATCTTCAAACGAAGGCGACGTGGTTTTAGATGCTTTTTGCGGTTGCGGTACAACAGTCGATGCCGCTCACTCGCTCCACCGAAAATGGATCGGCATTGATATTACGTACAATGCTGTTTCGCTTATATTAAAACGCTTGAAAGACCGTTATGGCGAAGAGATCGAGCAGCAAATTCAGCTATCAGGTATCCCCAAAGATATTGAGTCGGCAACGGCATTAGCACATAAAAAAGATGATCGTCTTCGGAAAGAATTTGAGCAATGGGCAATTCTGACCTACACGGATAATCAGGCGAAGATCAACGAAAAGAAGGGAGCGGACAAAGGCATTGACGGTGTTGCTTACATTGTCGGCGGTACGGCATTGTTTTCGGTGAAGTCGGGCAACGTTTCGGTGAAAGATGTTCGGGACTTGCAAGCGGTAATGGAGCGGGACAAAGTATCGGCAGGAGTGTTCATTACCTTGCAACCTCCGACAAAGCCAATGGTACAAGAGGCAGCAACTTCGGGCTATGTCGAAGATATACCCGGCTTGCGGTTGCCGAAGAAAATATCGAAATTGCAAATCATTACGGTACAAGAGTTACTCGACGGAGCGCGAATGAATTTGCCGCTGCCGGAGGCGGTCGTAAAATCGGCGGAGCGGCAAAAGGGCAAAAACAAAAATCGGGAAATTGACTTTGAAGAGTGAGAACAAGTGATGTGTGTTTCCAGTAGCGACTGTGTATTGGTCAAGGGGGGCTTCGGGATGAATGTTTCATTTTTTAGTTCCTTTCACTGTTCGTTTTTTGCTCTTGCCAGCAAGTGTTCGTCTTGACCATGACATTGAGTATAGTGATCAACTTTCGCATCACGGCAACAATCGCCACCTTGAAAGACTTGCCCTTCGCACGTAACTTTTCGTAAAACATCTTGAGCGGCGCACAATATTTGATCGCATTGAGAGCCGCCCTATACAATGCCGCTCGAACATACGTCCGACCATCTCTCAACGATTGAGCGTGCGTGTTACTTGTGAAACACCAACCTCATTTCCACCTCATTTACCATCAACAAAACAACCTCAGTAGCAATGAATGATAAAAACTCCAACCTCATTTACCTCATTTTTGTGCGGGAAAATAAGGTAAATGAGGTTGTTGTCTGTGGCGGCATCTTGCTACTGAGGTTGTTGTCAGAAAAATGAGGTTGAAATGTGGTCGGTTTTTCTGTTTTTTTGCGGCATCGGTTTTGGTGAGTTCTCCGAGTCCTCTTGCAAGGTCTCTTGCTACTATTCTAACTCCTCATATTAAGGGTTGATAAAATGTTACAAGGGAATCTATACAACATTAACAAGTCTAGCGAACTTCGCTTGTGCATCTGGCTCTGCAACGTCAATTTGTACCAAAACGATACATTTTTGCCGAAATAATACATTTGTTGTATCAAAACGATACACCATTTTAACGTCAATGTCGTTCTAATGCGTTTCGTCATTGTTTGCGCAATCTTCCTAAATTAACAAAAATCGCTTGATTTCAAGGGTCTTTCGGTCGATTTTCCTTTAATTGAAAAAATTCTCTTTTTTGGCACGGTAGTTGCTGAATAGAGTCTATTAGAGCACAGGCACTTCCCGGCACAGGGTCGGATCAATGCCGCAACACTATTTTTTAGCCGGTGCACCGGCAGAAAGGAGACATTAAAATGTCACGTATTTTCGTAAGCCTCACCCTCGCAGTCGCTTTTTTGGTCGCCGCAAACGCTCAAGCAGGTCTGGTGATGTACCATTCGCAGGGCAGTAATGCAACTATGGGAGACGCGCTGGATGATTTGACGTTCGTCATATGGACGACAGAAGGAAATACAGGTAACAACAGGACGCTTTACGCACAAGGTGCAGAAGTCAATGGAACAACGGTTAGTGTGAATGCATCAGGATTTGTCCTCACTGGTTTTTCGGTAACAGGATATTCCCACAATGGTAACATTGGGGAGAACGGACCGGAAGATTTAAAGGCAGACGCTCGAGATTTGAATTACATCTATAATGACTCTTGGAAACCTGATAATAAGAACCATCCGTCCGTAGCGACAATTGGTGGTCAGCACATCACCAACGTAAGAACCGACGCAGAAGGAAAAGTACTAGATACCGTGTATTATCCTGGTAATGCCACCCTTAACTACACCTTCGAAGGTTTCGATGAAAGTTGGTTAACGGAAGCGGGTATGCTCAATTTCGAGTCACTTTTCACTAACATTACGAACACCCATTCGGCTTGGACTTTCACCTTCTTCGGCTATGCGGTTGATGCTGGCGACGGCGGTGCCGTTGACGTTCCCGAACCGGCGACATTGGCTCTGATGGGGCTTGGTTTGGCAGGACTCGGCTTGGCACGCGCCCGCCGGAAAAAGTAGGAAGTCAGGGAATCACAGATGACGTAAGTCAGGGAGTCACAGAGCCCGTGACGTAAGTCAGGGAATCATAGAGCCCGACGCGTAGGCAAGGAACATAACCCTTGCTTACGCAACGGGCTCTGTGTTTAACCCTCCTGTTTGTTTCAGCGTTAAAATTTTTCCGCCCGGGGATCAACACAGCGAACGATCCGGTCGCTCCACTTCGTTACGCTCCCGGCTTTCATCCCAAAAAACAAAATTTACAAGCCGACGCGTCTATTTTTCTAACAGTGCCCTTACTTCATCGGGGATATCAAAATTCGAGGAAACGTGTTGCACATCGTCGTGGTCGTCGAGCATTTCCATTAGTTTCAAAACTTTTACCGCTGTTTCGGCATCGTGTACCGTTGCCCGATCCTTCGGCATTAGACTTAACTGCGACTCCTCCAGTTCGATTCCTGCCTTCTGTAGGGCATCGGAGACCGATTCGTAAGATTCCGGTGGGCAAGTGATCTCGAATCCGTCTTCCGTTTCGGTAACATCGTCTGCGCCGGATTCCAAGACGATTTCCATAACGGTCTCTTCCGTGAGTATCGTTTTGTTGGTCATCGTTTTCGGAATGACGAAGAATCCTTTTTTCTCGAAGTTCCAAGCCACACAACCGGTTGTGCCGAGTTTTCCTCCGCAGACTTCAAATATCTTTTTGATTTCCGGGGCGGTTCGATTTCGGTTGTCGCTCACTGCCTCCGCCATGACCGCTACGCCGCCGGGTCCGTAGCCTTCATAGATGAATTCGTCGAGTTGTTCGGATTCTCCTTCTCCGCTGCCTCGGCGAATAGCCCGCTGGATATTATCCTTTGGCAGGGACACGGCTTTGGCTTCGTCAATCGCTGCTCGGAGTCTGATGTTATTTTCGGGATCGGGACCGCCCAATTTTGCCGCGATGATGATTGCCTTTGCCAACTTGCTCCACAGTTTCCCTCGTTTTGCATCGACCAGTGCCTTCTTATGTTTAATTCCTGCCCAGTGTGAATGTCCTGCCATTGTTTTGAACGATGAATACTCCAACTTCCAATGATTGCGTTCATTATACCGAAAATGATGACAAAAAAAGAGGATGACGCACCCCTGTTGCGGGGTGCGCTCGTACCTAGTTGCGCGATTGAGCAAGATAGGTAAATTAGACTTGTTAGTCCTCCTTGACGGGAAAAGGGAAATTGGCTAAAATGCCCTCCACAGCTCCACTGTTATAGCAAGATCGGGGTTGTGCAACAAGTCTAATAGACATGTTCCATAACTCATTGCCGATTGCCGGTGGGTTTTCGTGTAAGAGAATGGTAGAATTCAGCCTCAATTTGAATTATCCGACCGCTTCGGCGGTGCCAGTGTTCCCGTCTTTCATAGATGCACGAAGTCGGTTATAATTGTGTCTGCCTTGTCCTTCGGGGCATTGTGAATGTGTTTTTGGAGTCTGAAGCTGAGTTTTTCCGGCGGCACTAGGTCGAAGGTCCTCGGGAAGTTATATCATTGGCGTAGTACATTATTTTTGCGCTCGTAGCTCAACCGGATAGAGCAGCGGATTTCTAATCCGCAGGTTAGGGGTTCGAGTCCCTTCGGGCGTAGTAGGCTTTGAGCCTAGAAAAACAAAGGTTTAGCGGCTTTTGTAGTTTTGACATTTTGGTATTTTGCTTGCCGGAAAAGAGTCACAGTGACTCTTTTTTACCGAGGGAGGTTTGCATCATGCCAAAACTTATCAACCGAAATCCAAAACTGGGAAAAAATGGAAACTACGCCGTCGTCCGGTACAAAGGCAAAACTCACCGGCTAGGCAGACACGGTTCGCCGGAAGCCCTAATTGCTTACAATCGGTTCTGTGTCGAACTTCAAACGAATCCGGTATTTTTAGAGACAAAAAACGGGCGGGACATTACCCTTGACGAAATGGTTGCGGCATATCTTGATTATGCCAACCGTCGGTTTGGAAAGACAGAATACAATCATTATCGTACAGCGTTGTCTTTTGCCGTTGAAATTTACGGCGATCAACCGGTAGACGTTTTTTCCTACCAAAACCTGCGAACAGTCCGAAATGAAATGATCCGTAGTGGTAGGTTTTGCCGAGACATGATTAACAAGTATGTCGGTAGAATCCGCACCGCTTTTTCTTGGGGGGTAGAGAATGGAATGGTTGATCCCGGAACGCTCGCAAAACTTCGGATACTGCGTCCATTGGAAAAAGGGGAACTCGGTACATTCGACCATGACGAGCGGGAAGGAGTGCCAATCGAAGTTGTTAGGATCACGCTACGTTACACGTCTCCTACTGTATCCGCAATGGCACAAGTACAAACAATGACTGGCTTGCGACCATCAGAACTGTGTAAAATGACGGTCGGGGACATTGACCGGAGCGACCCTGACGGGTGGGTTTATGTCCTGAAAAAACACAAGACCGCCCGAAAAACCGGTAAGAAATCTATCGTACTCGGCAAGGAGGAACAGGCTTTAATTCTCCCTTACTTGGAGGGCAAGAGTCTTGAAAATGCAGTGTTTAGTCCACGGACGGCGATGCGGGAACACTTTGCTACAAGGCGAGCAAATCGGCAAACGAAAATTTCCCCTTCGCAAGTCGCTAGAGACAAACAGAATGAAGGTTTTATTGACCAAAACTACAACGAATTTTATGATTCTGATTCTTATCGTGAGGCGATACAAAATGCTATCAGTGCGGCAAACAAAGTGGGCGAGAACGTTCCGCACTGGACACCGTATCAATTAAGGCACACTGCCGGGACGGAAACAAGCCGGACTTTGGGCAGAGACAAAGCACAGGCTCTCTTAACACACAAGAGCAGCGCTATGACCGCCCGTTACGACCATTCGCAGGTGGCGGTACTGAAAGAACTTGCCATGAACCGAGTAAATCCTTTTGCAACTGTGTCTATCGAAAAAACGCCGATTGAGGTACAATAACTTCATTGGGTAGGAGGAGCCATGTCCCGCCGTCTTGACCGTTCCTTGTCTCAAAGCATCGAAGTCTCAAAGCATCGAACGGCAAGGTAAGGTGATCCGTCTAACATCTTTGGGAGTCTCATGAAAAAATACTTGATAGAATCTGAACATTACGTTGCCCCTTGCGAGTTTGACTCGCAAGACCAATTTGAAAAATTTCTAAAAATTTGCAAGGAAGAGTGTGAAGATATAAACGCTCACATTCGAGAGCGAAGAGAAATAGAAGGGTTTTCAGGATATGAAGAGCATCTTACTTTTGAATATCGAGACGCTTTTGGGAAGACGGATGATGACTTACGCCAAGACATCCAGCGTGAAGCGTATGAAGAATACACAAATTCCTGCTTCGTTCTCGCTCAAACAAAAATCTATCCCGCCTCTGTCTTAAAAGATGCTCCGGCACATTTTATCGACAAACAAGCCAACTGGAACAATCGGCAAAACGACAACTCGGGGGATGTTCATGATATCAATCGCATGCAGAAGTTTTTGAATAGGGCAGCGCAAATTCGGAAAAACAAAAAAGGAGAAATCACCTCAAAACCGCCTGAACATCCGGTGGACGTTGTAGACAACCACCACATGACACAAGCGTTAACCGGCGTGGGCGTTCCTGATACTATCTACTCGTATCAAGCGGATATAGAAGACTCGGACGGTACACCGGTAAACGTTCATGACGAAAAAGTCTTGCAAGCAATCGAAAAGCAAACAAAAGAGCTGACTGCCGCTATCAACAATAATACACGCAATCAAGAGAGGGCAGCATTTAACGGAACGTTCCGAGCGCAGGCAAGATTCGCTGACGGAACAGAGTTTACCGAAACAGATGTCGAAATGATACATCGGTTACGTTGCGATAATGTACCGTGGAACGATGTTGGAAGGGAAGTTTATCGCAAAGAGGAAGACGATGAAATACAGGAAAGGAACTTGCCCTTTTACGTCAACGCCTTGCAACAGAGATATAAAAGAGCGTATCCTGACCCTGCCACAAAATAATCAATCTGACGTTTTTCTGACATCGCAAAAGATTTTTTACCCCTTGTAATGCCGGTTTACAAGGGTTTTTTCTTGTTTTGACATCTGACGTTTTTCTGATGGTCGCTTTTTCATTCCTGTATCTTTTGTTTTCGTGATTAACAATCGCAGTGATTGTTAACGAAACATCAGCAAGCATCGCCAAAGTTCTGAATCACGGAGCCGCTAAAATCTTTTACAGGAAACCATCATTATGAATCACGAAATTTTACTACTATCCGAAGTCGCCGAGCGGTTGAGAGTATCGACCGCAACAGTGAACCGACTTCTTTCTCTACGAAGGAAAGGAACAGGAAACTTCCCTTTGCCGGTATCGGCTTTCAAGGGAAAAGGGCGGTGGCTTGCAAGCGACGTAGCCGCTTACGTAGAATCGCTATCGAATAGTAACCGTGTCCCTCCTGCTTCTTTCGCTAAAAGCGAAAAGGCAAAAGCAAAGGAATTCACTGAACGGCAAAAGCGAGCGCAGCAAACACTGGAACGACATGGAATCATCAAAGGAAGGCAACGGTAGTAATGAAAACACACTATCCGAACACACAAAACATCCCAGCAGTATCGCTATGGCGACAACCGGAGGTATCAGGGACAAGCCTGGCCGTCCCTTTTGAAATGGCGAGGCAATGGGACTTTACCGAGTCGCATTCCAAAACAAACATCGGCAAAACGACAGACCGACGGGCGTTCCGTCGGTCGCACACACAACAACGCCGCAACGTTTTTGCCAACAAGGCGGCAATTGTTGTGCCGACAACACTCCCCGCAATACAGGAGCATCACTATGACCAATTTTAGCAACAATCAGATGAATAGCAACGGGCAAAATCCGACGTTCAACGCTGTCGCCGACCATGCCGTCTCGGAAGTCGTAACCGAACAGCAAGGCATCGTACCAACGTTTGAAGGCTACGAAACAGAGGACTCGATGCCTCAAAGTTCAGGCTTTGCGATGCCGACGGATGATGGAACTCGAGCATTTGCCGATAGCGCTCGAGTCGAGAATGCCATTCCCGAAGCCAAGCAGGGTATGACGGTACCGCTATTCCTGCTATTTCAAAGCAAACCACCCGTGACGAGTGGATTATACAACACATCGTTTGCGATGGAGCCGACTGTAATCACCAAGGACAACGCTTTAGAATTCTTTCGGTACGACCACACGACGATCAACTTCGAGGGCGGTCGTAGCAAAGGGGATAATTTCGTGTACGCAACGGCGATACCGTTCGACATTGACAATAACCATTCGGACGATCTTGCTGACTGGATTACTTCAGAAGACATGACACATCGACTTCATAAACTCGGCATCAATTTTTGGATGGTAGCCTCACGGAATCATTTGCGTGAGAAGGATGTAAAAGTCCCTCGTCCGAAGTTCCACGTTTACTTGCGGCTGTCTGCACCTTTACACGACAGCGACAAGTTCGTCCGATTCTGCGAGTGGTGCATTAGGAAATTCAATGCCGACAAGCAAGTAAAACAAAAGTCGCAGAAGATTTTCGGATATGGTGACAACCCGAACGCCTTCGTCGACAGTTGGAACGAGGGACGTTGCGTCGACGAAATTTTGACGGATGCCGACCTCACACCCGACTCAACTGCCCCTGTCGTGTTAACACCATCGCAAGACACGTCGGCAACATCGACTGTCAGACCACCTCTTCAAACTACCAATCGTCCCGGTGACGATTTTAACGGACGGGGGCGAGACGAGGTTAAGTCAATTCTGGCAAGGCACGGCTGGCACTACATCCGAGAAGACAGTACCAATGAACATTGGTGCCGTCCCGGCAAAGACCCACGGACTGGACAGACTTCGGCGACGTTGCATCGGAATGAACCACTCTTCCATGTGTTCTCGTCAAACGCCGCCCCCTTTGTTGGTGGGAAAACGTACAACTTCTTTCATGTCTATGCGATACTCGAACATGCCGGGGACTACCCTGCGGCGGCGAAGGAGCTTGCACACCGAGGCTTCGGTGCAACGATACCAAGTTCTACGGGTGCAATAACAGGACAGCCGCCAGCCGATCAAGTGATAATCGGCATCGATGTTCTTGATGCACTTTTGGAACAGATGGATGCGATTTCTTTTTCCGATGGGAAGGAGCCAACAAACAGTGACTATTATGTTCGTTCCATCGATTGGCTGCTGTATGCGGCGGCGAAGCAACACTGGGACATCGCAGTCAGGCACGAAGCCCCGCACTTTTATACAGGAGAGTTTTGGCTGCGAGTCGACCAGAGGATGTTTCGATATTTTCTTCAAACAGCGGCGTTGAAACAAGGGGTGCCTTACAAGACCGCCAAAGACCATCAATTTGTCGATAAACTGGTGAAGCAATTTGCCAGTGAAGCCCGGTTTCCTGTGTTGTCCAGGGATGACATACCGAAAATCAATCTGCGAAATGGAACGCTCCATTTCACACCAGGGGGTGTTGAACTCAAACCGTTTGACAAGCGAGATGGGCTTTGCTACCAACTCGGCTACGGCTATGACCCATCGGCGACCGCCCCGCTGTTCAAAAAATTCTTTGAACGAGTGCAACCCGACGCTGCTGTGCGAAAACTGCTTTTCCAATATGTCGGTTACGTTTTTATGCCGAAGATGAATCTTGAAAAGATTCTATTTCTCTCTGGCGGCGGCGATAATGGAAAGAGCGTTTTCATGAACATCGTCCAAGCCCTTGTCGGGGGGGAACAGTGTTGCGATTACTCACTTGAAGGACTCGCAAAAAGCGAGTATCAACGGGCGGAACTTGGCAATTACCTACTCAACGTGTGTACCGAACTTTCGACTCGTCTGGGCGGGACGGACATTTTCAAAAAACTCGCTTCTCGTGAAACTTTGCAAGGGCGGCATCCCTACGGCAGACCGTTCAACGTTCGGGATTATGCTACATCGATATTTTCTATGAATACTCTGCCCGCAGATGTGGAACAGACCAAAGCCTTTTTTCGCCGATTCCTCATCGTTCCATTCGACGTTACTATTTCTGAGGAAGAGAAGGACACTGAATTGGCAGCGAAAATCATCAGTAGCGAGTTGAGCGGTGCCATGAATTACGTTGTCGAAGGCGTGAGGACGTTGTTAGCAGAACGAAAATTCGACATACCACGGTCGATTCAGGAGACGATTGAGATGTTTCGTCAAGAGTCGGACACTGTCTTGATGTTTCTTTCCGAGAACGGATACCGTCCTTGCACGTTGTTTTATAAGCCCTTGCGGGAATTGCATGCGGCATACAAAGAGCAGTGCATTGGAGGCGGTCATCACCCTGTTGCCATTACGACATTCAGTAAGAGGCTACGAAATCTGGGGTACACAGTTGCAAAAATTGGCAAAATGCACCAGACCATAGTCTATGTTACCCAAGATCACGGGCAAGATTACTATCCCGGCGGTAGTTACGCTTCGGTTTCTGGAGCACAGGGGTAAAATCGACAGACATGGACTGCTGAAAAAGTTTTGTTTTCGGCGGTTCGTTCGGTTCGCCGAGTGCGCCATAACCAAAAGAGGCGAACTCGACGAACTCAACGCACTGCCCCAAAACAAACTTTTTTCGCCGTCTGCACTCAATCGGCAATAATGCAGATGAAATCGAGGCTTCTACTGCCCGTACAAGGTGGTGGGCTGTGAAAGAGGGGACGTATTCACTCTTTTCTGTGGGGGTGCGAAAAGATGTTTGTTTTTTGCAGTTCGTTCAGTTCGTCGAGTACGCCAAAGCATATCGAGGCGTACTTGGCGAACTCGACGCACTCCAGAAAAAAACGTTTTCGCACGTCTCTGAACGTACAATAGAAATTCTGCAACATAACCAATCCGCCCCCGTTCCCGTAAATTCCCGGACATAAATTTCGGCGAGGGCGTGAGTAGCATAGCAAGGCTTCAACAAGTTAGGGTGTCACCCGACACCCGGCTATATTTGACAAGGCGAATTTTCTATTTAGTCGAGTCAGAAAAAGCCACTAACCTTTGTGAACATAAGGACTTTCGCTCTAAATAGTGGTTTCGAATCTGCAATGTTTTTTGCCTAATGTTGCAGATTCGGTACAAAATGTTGCAGATTTATTCTCAAAAACCACCCTCAATCGCCACTCTCCACAAAATTCTGTATGTTCAAACTACTTGTTTTCTAGCGTCTGGCACTGTGTTTTACGCTGTTCCGTCAAAAAAGTCGGTTAATCTGGTTCGACTAAATACATTCGCAAATTTAATCAAATTTTGTCGTTTGTCAATATATTTGGCCTATATTTTGAATGAAAACCTATACAAAACCTATATCCTTCGAAAAACAATACGACTCCGATATCGTTAAACCGCCCACGCCAAAGAAAGACAAAGAGCGACGACGAAAAATCGGAGCACTGCCCGGACACAAACAACATCTACGCACACCCATCGCCCTAGAACTCATCGACGAAATCGTTAAACTCGAACTCACAAACTGTCCCGACTGCCAACAACTCGACCTCGTTGACAGTGAAACAAAAATCTTTCAACAAATTACACTCGTCGAAAAACCGATTGTCGTTACCGAATATCAACAGTTGATGTATTGGTGCAAAAACTGCCAATGCTCTTACTACGTCCGCTTGCCCGAAGCCGTCGAAAAGGCAGGACTCTTCGGCGAAGATATGGTACAAACCTACAAAGCAGGTATCACCTCACCGCTTGCCTTGTCGAAAAGATTATGCTTGATCTCCAAAGCCAGCCCGTTATTAAGCATCCGTACCGAACCGTCTCCCATAGACCCTCTATACGGGGCGGGAGGAAATTGAGTGGCACCGGGAAATTCCTTGTACACATTTTCATAGTTCTGTAAAGCGAGTCCTAATTGTTTTAGGTTGTTCTGGCACTGCATCCGTCGAGCGGCTTCACGGGCTACCTGCACGGCAGGAAGCAGCAGGGCAATTAACATGCCGATGATGGCAATGACGACGAGGAGTTCAACGAGTGTATGGGCGGCAGAAACGGCAACGTACGCTTGATCACGTCGTCCGGTACATTTTCACGCTCTGGGTGATCGAAAGTCCCTGGGTGTCCTTCCTGCAACGATTTGACAGCTTTCAAAGCGGCGGCGGTGCTGTACTCAAGAATTTCCTCTTCAGCTCCCCACATGAACCTGCGGACGACGCGCCGAACGTAATCGTTGACTGTGCCGCGGCAGAATCGCTTGGTGTCAATGAGTTCTTGCCGATAAAGTTTAAGGTTTTTTGGCTTGAAACTATCGGCGAGAATATCGTCTCCGTAAAGTTTGAATAGCACGCTGAAGGCAACTCGATAATGGGTGTAATCTACCTTGCCGTGTTTTGCTGAACCTCGCATTTTCAGGATGTGGTCGAGGAAGGCAATACCAAGTTCATTGACGGTGGCACCTGGTTCGCCTTTGACGGTAGCCTCCGGTTCGTCTTTTGGGATGGTCGGGACGGTAATTTCCGGCTGTTGTTTGAGTTCGGCGATAAACCGAGCGTAGGCGATTTTAGATTCTGGCGAGCCGTACGCCCCCAGATAAATGGTTTTGCCGTGATGGTAAACGACGGCGTACTGCTTTTTGCCTGCTTTGAGTTTGCAGTATTTCGGGGGTTTGTAGGTATTTTTTGGCATGCGTTTTCGGGTTTGGGGCTACGTTTTATTGTAGGCACCATCGCCGATAAACCTGAGAGCTTCGCGAACCAGCGAGCTCTGCGTGAAAATACTGCGAAGAAGGCTGAAAAACCGGTGTGGACCGGCTAAAAATGGACGGTATATGTCTAAAACCTATACAAAACCTATAATGTTATAGGTTTTAGACGGTCATGTCCGCCATTTTTCGCTTTTTTCGTTCGTCGTAAACCCTTATGGTATAAGGGGTTAAATAATCGGGGCGACACGATTTGAACGTGCGACCTCTGCGTCCCGAACTAGTATTGTGAAAAATGGTTTATCTTCGATGAGAGCAATAAAACAAAGGTACGTCAGTCTTTTTTGAGGATGAAATACATTCGCAAATTTAATCAAATTTTGTCATTTGTCAATAGATTTGACCCATATTTTTGGTGAAAACCTATACAAAACCTATATGAAAAAGAGGCTACTCCCCGAACCGAGCCTATTTCAGTGGATGGATTAGTGTTCTGAAATTGTTGATTTGTCGCCAGAAACGTCCGCTTTTTCGGGCAACACCTATTTGGGCAGCCGCCCCATACATAAGAACGGTCGTGGCGATTAGTCCAGTTTGAATTACCCTTGACCGAAATCGCCAAAATCCGTACTCTACAGACGCAGGAAACCAATTCCATAAAATGCTACACAAAGTAAGGGAACTACATCGCTGATTTCGCAGCACAGTATGGGCAAGATGTAGTGGCTGTACCGATTGTAGCATTTCGGAATTTACTTGCTCCAATTATTTCGCTGTCACGCTACCACCAACCTGTGGGTGAGCGGGCCAGTCCGTCGACACGTTGTCAAGTTGGGTAAACTGGGTAGGTTGCTGGCTGCCGGGCGGCAACGTGCGACTTGCCGCACCTGTACCCGAGTACGCTTATTTTGCCGAATACATTCGCCAGTCGGCTATCGCCGACGCAGTCGCCCAGCGGTCGACTGCCTACCTTGTGCGGAAACGTGTCGACGGACTGGTGAGCGGGCGAGCAAGAAAAAGAGGGGGCTTCACAGAAATCCAAAGTGTGCTACAATGTCGGCGGCGGTGTTGACCATGACTTTGTCGCCGCTACAGCGTTACTCCGCTTTTTTCACGAATGCAACCTTTGCACAAACATAACACGATGAATTTATTTCTCCTCGTCGCCGGTAGTCCTCTTTATTGTGCTTTCCGCCATCGTTTGCAGGTCGGCGGATAGTTGTGCGGCTTGGCTTTTGCTCAAATATCATCCGGCTTACGAATAAAGATGCCGGTTTTTGTGTTTGGTGCCGAGTCGCTTGCGTTACTTCACGCTACTCTGTTACGGCGACCAGTGAGTATAGTCCTCCTTTTCATTATAATTGCTCATCGGAGAGGGGCTATTTTCCGATAACAACGTATTGCACTGCTTCTATGGAGAGCCTTTGTGAGTTGGTTTTCCTGCAAATGTAGTATTTCACGAATGAGCGAAACAGTTTTGTCCCCTTGCCACGACATTTTTTCAAGTAGACAGACCATGACGACAACACCGGATTTGACGAATTTTGGAAAACGGTTAGCAGATTGCCTCAATATTCACCACATGGATACTGCGCAGTTAGCAGCGAGAACAGCAATCGAGGAGCAACGGCTTGTTGCATTGCTCAACAACGCAGGTGATCTTAGATGCTATGAACTAGATAGTATCGCCGATTTTTTTCGGATAGAGCCGTCGTTGCTTGTTTCAAACGCAGAATTGCCGTATGACACATATCGGGTTGCGTGTGGTCGTTTGCACACATTGCCGTATGCCACGTATCGGATTGCTTTTGGTCGTTATTATGAGTCAACTACCAATGATGATCCTTATCATCGTTGGCGTTTGGATACATTGTTGAAACTATTACCGCCGGTTGCATCACAGAGTTCATACAAGCAACGTAGAGATGATGTCGGCAGTTCGATGGAGGTTTCTTTTTGTGACAGTGAAGATTTTACCGTCACAGCAGACAACTACAAAAAAATAATGAGCACTTTGTCCGCTTGTCAACTGCTCCAAGAATTATGGGAGAAAAAATTGTGGGACGGAAAAGAGTATCCCGGACACAAATTTTCACCACTTGTTGGCGCACCTGTATCTGGTGATTTTTGCCCTGAGACACGGGGGAAAAATGCCGCTAATCAGATTCGAAAAAAGTTCCAGATCCCGTCTAATGAGTCTGTTACGCATATTCGTCAATATGCCAGAGAAATGGGTGTTCATGTGTTTCGACAAAAAATCCACTCTACTATGGACGCATCGCAAGGGAAATTACCTTTTCATGGCGTTTGCCTTTCGGGAACAATTGGCAATAACAAAGATGGGCGTATTATTATCTTCGATAGCAATTTACCCTATTTTGTAGAACAATTTTGTGTCGCCCATGAGTTGGGGCATGCATTATTAGATGATAATTCAATTTGGGAAAATCGTCCCACACTGCGTTCCTTTGGGGCGGCGCAATGGCAAGAGGAGGACGATGAAGAAGAGCGGATGGCTAATGCGTTTGCGTGGGAATTGTTGTCCCTGCGTGAGCATTTCGAGTCCTCTGATAATTTCATAAAAATTATTAACGACATCGTGAGCTTCAACAAATCTAGTGAACAAGTATCTTGTTACCCTGAAAAAATCGCAGATCAATTGTTGAAGGACGAAAAAATTGGCAGGCTGGTTGACCAACACGAAGGACTGCGTGACAGATTTCAAAGAGTTGCGAGGCAAGAACTGACGCTCGAAGCGTTACAAGGTTGCCATTACTCCCCTGCATTGCGTAATATGTTTGAACGTCTTCAGGAGGCGAACTACACTGTTCTCGACATAGATCGTCTTATAGACCTCATTGACAGAGGGTTATCCCATCACTTTGTCGAGGTGTGCAAAAGAGCGTATGCTGTCGATAATGGCAGAAAAGAAGAGATCATTTCTCGCTGTGCGGAAGTCTTTGCTGTTTCGACGTTACGAATAGAAGAGGCTTTTGAAATGTATGGATTTCTTTCTGCCAAGTAAACTTAATCCGTTCCTTAACTTTAAAGCCTTTTATCTTCAGTCCTCCCTTAATGCTACCTACCGACATGCCTTTTGTGTATTCTAATACTGATGAAAAAAATTATCAAAGCAAAATAGACTCTTCGATGTTTTAGGAAATGGAAAATTGGAGCATATCGTTTGTGATTTTACTGCTCTAGTTCGCCTCCTTGCCTCTGAACGTCTATGGAACGCTTTTTGTACCTTCCAACAGAAAACTGGACTTCATATAGGATGCGTCAAAGGCACTGCCACCGATCTTATTACAAAAGGGTTCATGGGAGACCTGGGAGTGGACGAGTCAGTGCTAAATCAAAAAGAAAGAACTTTACACGACTTACAGAAAAACTACCGTGACGCATGTGACAACGATATGGTACTAGTAAATGAATGTCATGAAAGGCGTGTCGGCGGCCAATGGGGGACTGAAAATCAGAGAAAGCAGTATCGTTTAAACGACTATCGTACCACTGCTTGGAGTTTGGCGACGAAGTCTCAAGCCGTATTCCTCACAGACAGTTATAATGATCACGACTCTACGTGGCTAAACAATTTTCCTTCTGTTAAGATTTGCTCAACCCCGTTACTTCTGATACTGTTCTTACGCGAGAAACTAATTGATTTCAATGACTTGCCGACGATTATTGATAGTTTATTTTTTCTTGCGGGAGATGGAGATAAATCGTACAATAACAAGAACAAATTGCCCAATATCGCTCTACGGTATTTCACGGCTGTATGTGTTTATCGCCGCAGGGAAAAATTATGCGACGGCAACTTGTGTCAACACAACGCATCCCCGTGTCCTTGGATGACATCTGGATTATGGAACCGTTTCCCTACTGGTTGGCGAGCCGAAAGGATTTAACGTAACGGCCTTTTTTGTTTCACCGTGGTGTGTCCGGCTTGGCTTTGAGCTCTCCAATTTTATATTGGGTAAAACAGGGCGAATCAAAAATCGTAAAAGACTGAACAAAAAGGGTGAGGTATAGCCAAGCCAGCAGAATCGCAGGAAAGAAAATCCGAAGAGGGCACCTGGCGAGAAGTACACTACCGAATCCTATATCTGGGCAGTTAAATTCGCAACAGCGAAACTGTATAATGAGGAGAAGATACTGGTGAGTTGGTTTGGGATGCTACGATGCTACAGCGTATAGGGACAACAAGGCTATTTTGTATGCGAGGATGCTAGATCGTGTCTTCGCAGGTGATGGTACACGCAAAGTGAGCAAAAAAATTTTCACACTTTTAGACACAACTTAGGAGAAAGATAACACAATGTCAGCAGTAACGATACCAGAAGATGTTTTGAC
>Ga0099364_10004589_pt1 | contig 20878 bp, 23 predicted proteins | sample TergutTh196P3_FD_73070 | JGI IMG/M metagenome (GOLD analysis project Ga0099364, IMG submission 73070) | Microcerotermes parvus P3 segment gut microbial communities from Pointe-Noire, Republic of the Congo - Th196 P3 | ecosystem: Host-associated > Arthropoda: Insects > Digestive system > Gut ... | reverse complement strand
CACATAACGATGGAGTAGCAACTGCTTCTATCTGTTTATTTCTGTATTTTCAATGCCTTACAATCGACATCTCCCAGCCTCGTTATGAGTTCTGCCGGGAGTCCAGGTTGAATAGTTTATAATAACAATCAGGAGAGGGCGCGGAACATCGCGTAGCTGTCTGGGGTGTAAAGCACCTCCGGATCGCAGATTTTTACTGCGAAAGGGGGTGATCGGAATGGCTCAAATAATAGAGCTCTTACGAGTTTTAGCCGAACTCGTAAGAGCCTTGGCGAAACTAATTCGCGCTATTGCTGAACTGATCCGTAATCTCCGCTAGGGCGTAAGTCCGAGGTGGGGATTAGAGCCCCGCTTCGGCAGCCCAGAAACTACCGTCTGACCTCTCCCAGGCGGTCATTTCTATGTCTATTATATCACAGCAACCGACAACAACACACGGACATGTCTCTGGGGACGGGTTGCAGCCCGGCGCGGTTATGCTGTCCTTGATTATCAGCAATAGAATTGTCAATAGAATTTGACGAGGCCGCCGATAAATGTTAGAATCCCTTTCGTTCGGCGGTTTTTTTTGGTTTTTTGGTGAGTTGGCGAGGCCGCCGGATAGGGTTTATTTCGTGATTTTGTGCGGAGCGTAGCGCAGCCTGGTGAGCGCGCCTGGTTCGGGACCAGGAGGTCGGAGGTTCAAATCCTCTCGCTCCGACCACATTATTAACAACGCAAAGAAGGCTTGAGGGCAAAACTCCCAGGCCTTCTTTTTTTATATTGACTCTGATACCAGGTTGCAATCAAACTAATGTTAATCTGGGGCTTAAATGCTTGCCAAAGCTGCTTTTAGCTATTCTAACTTTAGGCCTTTTATTTCAAACTGGTATGATTCCGATGGCATTGATATGAAGGAGGTTATGCCCTTGGGGGCGGCTGAGTTTTTACCGGTTTGCCGCGCTGACATGGACGGCCTTGGGTGGGAATCGCTCGATTTTTTGTTCGTGAGCGGCGACGCCTACGTCGATCACCCGAGTTTCGCCGCGGCCGTGATAGGGCGGTGGCTGGAGCGGCACGGATACCGTGTTGGGATAGCGCCTCAGCCCGATTGGCGGGACAGCGCCGGATTCACGATAATGGGACGTCCGAGGCTCGGGGTATTGGTTAGCGGGGGTAACCTGGACTCCATGCTGAGCGGCAGAACGTCCGGCGGGAAGACGCGCGGCGCGGACGCGTACTCGCCCGGGGGCAGGGCCGGGTTAAGGCCGGACAGGGCCACGATAGTCTACTGCCAAAAAGTTAGGGAGATATGGGGCGGCATTCCGCTGATAATCGGGGGAGTGGAGGCAAGTCTGCGCCGCTTCGCGCATTACGACTACTGGTCGGATTCGCTGCGGCGATCCATGTTGCTGGACAGCCAGGCCGACCTTCTCGTGTACGGCATGGGCGAGCGGCAGATTCTGGAAATAGCGCGGTTTCTGGAGGACGGTTTTCCCGTCGGCGCGGTGCGCGAGGTGCGCGGGACATGTTACGCCGCCGACGATACGGATTATCTGGGTAATCTGGGGACATACGCCGAATTGCCGTCATGGGAGGCTGTAAAGGCCGACAGGAAAGCTTTCGCCGAGGCGTTCAGGCTTGCGTCGCTGGAACAGGATCCCTTCAGGGGCAAGGCTTTGGTTCAGCGTTACGGGGAGCGGAGAAGCGTGGTTCAGCTTCCCCCCGCGCCGCCGCTGACGCAGGACATGATGGACGCGGTATACGAACTGCCTTACGCGCGGGTCTGGCATCCGATGTACGACTCGCGCGGCGGCGTTCCGGCCCTGGCTGAAGTGAGGTTCGGCGTCGTCAGTCACAGGGGATGCTTCGGCGGCTGCGCTTTTTGCGCCATACAGGCGCACCAGGGGCGCATAGTCCAGTGCAGAAGCCACGCTTCGATAATCAGGGAGGTGGAGCTTCTGACCCGCGCGAAAGACTTCAAGGGGTACATCCACGACGTCGGCGGCCCGACCGCCAACTTCCGCCATCCCGCCTGCGCGGACCAGTTGACGCGAGGGAGCTGTAAAAACAGGGAATGTTTGTTCCCGGAACCGTGCGGACGGCTGGATACCTCCCACGCCGATTATATGGAGCTTCTGCGCAAGGTGCGGGCCGTCAAGGGAGTGAAAAAGGCGTTCGTGCGCTCGGGGCTGCGCTATGATTACCTGCTGGCGGACGGGGACAGGGGACGAGAATTTCTGGCGGAACTGTGCGAGCATCATGTGAGCGGGCAGCTCAAGGTGGCTCCGGAGCACGTTTCACCAGTCGTCCTCCGCGCCATGCGCAAAAGCGGCGCCGGGCAGTTCCGCAGATTCATGAAGCTGTACCGAGGTGTAAATGAGCGCCTTGGGAAAAAGCAGTACCTCGTGCCGTACTTCATGACCTCCCACCCGGGCGCGGGGCTGAACGAAGCGATAGAGCTGGCGCTGTTCGCCGCCGAGCTGGAGTTTTGCCCGGAACAGGCGCAGGATTTCGTCCCGACGCCGGGCAGCCTCGCCGCCTGCATGTACTACACGGGAATAGACCCTTTTTCCGGTGAAAAAATAACCGTGGTAAAAAAACCGAGGGAACGCCGGATGCAAAGGGCGCTCCTCCAACACCGCCTGCCCCGTAATCACGCCCTGGCGCGGGAAGCGCTCATCAAGGCGGGCCGTGCGGATTTGATAGGAAAGGGCGAGGGAAAACTCGTGCCGGACAAGGCGGAATAAGTTAAAATAAAATTCAAGTTTTTCCAGCAGGAGGAGATCTCAATACCGGACGAAGCGTACGAAACATCCGAGGCAATGGCGGCGTGGTCCTATAGACTGGGGATGCGCTTCTACAAGGCCGGTATTTCCGCGTTTTTTGCCGCGGGGGGATTGTCGCGCCTCAAAAAAAAATATAAAGCCGGCATAGAGGAACGTATGGGGGTTTTTGATCCCGGTGTGCCGCAGAATGTTTTTTGGGTGCACGCGGTGTCGGTGGGCGAGGTTCAGTCCTCGCTTCCCCTGCTTGAAGCCGCTGGCGGCAGGCCGGATTTGCCGCGCGTCCTGTCAACCGTCACGGCGACGGGCCGCACTCTGGCGGAGCAGCTCGCGCCGCGTTCCGTAACCCTGATATACAACCCCTGGGATACGCCGCGTTTCGTAAAAAGGGCGCTCGATACCCTGAAACCCAGGGCATACGTCGCGATGGAGACGGAGCGGTGGCCTGTGGTGCTGGCGGAGCTTCATTCGCGAGGCATACCGGCGTTTTTGGTCAACGGGCGCCTTTCCGAAGGCAGCCTGAATAGGATGCGATGGCAAAAGACCTTTTGGCGGGGCGTGCTGTGCTGTTTCGACCGCATGATGGTGAGGTTCGAGTCCGACAAAGAAAATTTTTTAAGCCTGGGCGTCCCGGAGGAAAAGATCGTTGTGACCGGCGACTGTAAAGTCGACGCCATGTTTGATCGCAAGGCAGGTATGGAGCGTTCCGCCATGCCCTGTCTGCGGCGCGGCGACGGAGCGCTGTTCATAGCGGGCAGCACTCACGCCGGAGAGGACGAGATCGTGCTCTCCGCGTTCGATAAAATTTGCCTTACTCATCCGGACGCGCGCCTGATATTGGCCCCGCGCCATCCGGAGCGCGCTCCCGCCGTCGCGGCGGCGTCGCGGCCTCACGGCGAAACCGCGCTGCTGACCGAGCTGGAAGCCGGTGGGATTGGAGACTGGGACGTGATGGTGGTGAATCGCATAGGCGCGCTGTTCGATCTTTACGCGCGCGTCTCCGAAGGCGGGGCAGGGGGCGCGTTCGTGGGAGGCAGCCTTGTTCCGAAAGGGGGGCAAAACCCGATGGAGCCGGCCCTCTTTGGCGTACAGGCTACTCATGGCCCGGACATGAGCGACTTCCCCGACATGGGACGCATGGACGCATCCGGCGCTTCCCTGGAGGTGCGAAACGCCGAGGAACTGGCGGAGGCATGGCTGACTGCCACGAACCCGGACGCGCGGGATGAAGTTAAGCGGGCCTGCAAAAATTACTTCGCCTCGATCGGAGGCGCCGGAACACGCAGTTGGGAGATAATAAAAGACCGCGCGGGGCTGTGAGCCGTTTTTTCCAGATGGGTGGATTATGTTAAGATAACAAAAAATTTATAGGAGGAACAAACGCTATGGTTACTCCAGCCATTTGCCCCATATCCGCCAAACTAGATAAGCGAGAAGCTCTGCGTAAAGATTTGATTCAAGCCTGGAACGATTATCAGACTACGGGATTGTACGCTGACGCCGAGGAAGTGGAGGAGTGGATTGCCGGATGGGGAACCGAAAACGAGTTGCCGGTACCGGAATGCCGCGCCTGATATATTCCCGTAACGCGCTTTACGACCTTCAAAGATTGCATAGGTTTTTAAGCGCAAAAAATCCGGCCGCAGCGAAGCGCGCCCGGGAGAGTATCCTAAAATCGGTTCAAACACTTAGGCTACAGCCTAATATCGGTCGCCCGGTCGAGGATATGCCGGATGAGTACCGGGAATGGGTTGTAGACTTTGGCGACAGCGGCTACATTATATATTATCGCGTTTCAGAAAGCGAAGCTACTATATTGGCCGTCCGCCACCAGAAAGAAGCCCCATAACATTTATCCATCCTTATATTATTATGAAAAATTTAGACGAGCTTCGCTCAAGTCTTGGTGTCCTTATCGACGGAGTTATTGAGTATCACGATACGCTGCCGTCCACTCAGGCGCGGGCGCGGGAGCTGGCCGGCGAGGGGGCGGGAAGGGCCGTGGTGGTTGCCGGCGAACAAACCGCGGGGCGCGGGCGGGTCGCGCGGCGTTGGGAGAGTCCCGGGGGGAGCGGGCTTTATTTTTCCGTCCTTTTCCGGCCTGCGCTGCCGGCGGGGGCCGTTCATATGGTAAACATCGCGGCGGCTTTGTCAGTTGCCGAGACCGTACGCTCCCTTTTAGGGCTGGAACTGGAACTCAAATGGCCCAACGACCTCCTTATCGAGAGAGAGAGAGAGTTTCGTAAGGTCTGCGGCATATTGTCGGAGTCGGTCTTGCGGAACGGAGCGCTCGATTATTGCGTAACGGGGATAGGACTCAACCTGTATGCCCCTCCCACCCTCACACCGGAGCTGAAAGACCGCGCCGGATGGCTGTGCGTACGCGGAGATAAAATCAATCGGGTCCGTGTAAAACTGTTGTCCGGCGTAGTCGAAAATTTTTTCGGTTGGGTCTGCGTCATGGAGCGCGAAGGTGCTGGGCTCTTGCTGAAAGAATACCGCGAAAGGTGCGCGTCCGTCGGACGCGTCGTCAGGGTTGAAACGGACTCGGAAATCCTGACGGGGCTTTGCTCCGGCATAGGAGACGACGGGGAACTCATGGTCGAAACGCCGGAGGGAACAAGACGTTTCCACGTCGCCGACGTCACCCACGCGAGGCTGGAGGGTTAGAATAGTGGAGAAACTGAACGAGGCAAACAAGGGAGCTGGATTCCGCTGCGGGGTGGTGGCCCTGGTGGGGCGGCCGAATGTGGGGAAGTCGTCGCTGGTCAATTCGCTTCTGAAGGCCAGGGCGGTCATAGTCTCACCTAAGCCTCAGACGACCCGGAACGCGGTGCGCTGCATATACAACGACGAGAGGGCTCAGATAGTCTTCACCGACACGCCGGGGATACATCTGCCCAAGGACAAGCTGGGAAATTTTTTATCGGACGCTGTTTTCGACGCTCTCGAAAATGCCGACGCGGTTTGCTACATGGTGGAGGCGGGGGACAAAAAAATAGGGACGGAGGATGCGGAGGCGCTGAACAGCCTGGCCGGTATCGCCCGTCCCGTGCTTTTGGTCGTGAACAAATGCGACGGTCAAACGCGGGATCCATCGCGGGCTTTTGCGGTTTACGGCGGCGCGCGGGCCTTTGCCGGACGCGCGGCGTTGTCCGCCAGGAGCGGGCGCGGAGTGCCGGAACTCGTGGAACTGTTATTGCGATTTTTGCCGGAGGGCGAGCCGTGGTATGACCCGGACATACTGATGGACAGTACGGAACGCTTCATGGCAGCCGAAATTATCCGGGGCAAGACGCTGGCTTTTTTACGCGACGAGGTTCCGCACTGCGTGGCCGTTGAGGTGGAGGAGTACAAAAGCCCCGACGAGTACCCGGAGCGCGATAAATTGTACATCAGGGCGTCCCTGATAGTGGAAACTCCCGGCCAGAAGGGAATTTTGATCGGCGCGGGCGGCGCGACGCTCAAAAAAATAGGCCAGGCCGCCAGGGGTGACCTTGAAGAAACCACCGGCCATTCGGTGTATCTGGAGCTTTGGGTGAAAATCTCCCCCAAGTGGCGGCAATCCGAACCGGTGCTCAGGCGCTTGGGTTATTCGTGAATTCGTGATCTCATGGGGTTCGAGTCGGCTTCCGGCGTGGTTTTGAACAGGCGTGTAACCGGGGAAGGTGATCTCAACCTCACCCTTTTTTTGAAGGGGCTGGGCGTCGTTTACGCTTCCGCAAAGGGGGCGGCTGGCGGTAAGGTACGCTTCGGCGGGGCCACGGAGCCTCTGGTGTGGGGCGCGTTCGCGCTCTACAGGCCCAGGGACGGCGGCGGAAGGCTGTACCTGAAAAGCGTGGATGTCGCGGACGATATGCTGTCCCTTAGAAGCCGTCCCGAAGCGCTTTTCGCGGCGGCGCGATGGAGCAGGCTTCTGACGCGCTATCTTATGGAAGGGCACGCCGACGACGGCCTGCTCGCTAATTTTTATTGGAACATGAAGCTCCTGTGCGGCGGATTGCCGCCCGAGGCTGTGGAGTGGCGTTTTATGCGAAAATGGCTGAAGGCTTGGGGACTTGCCCCCGAAATACCGGATTGCGCAACCGGCACGGCCTCGGAGCTGGAACTGCTGCACTTCGTCTCGGCCGCCAGAACGTCGGAACTCGAATCCTTCGAGCGCCGGGATGTTCTTGAAAGCAAGAGGCGTCTTTTCGCCGACGCGTCGCGCCGCGCGGAAACGTTTTTAATTGAAGTATGAGGAGGCGTACCGGTGAAAGTACAGGACATTCTCTCCAAAATAGACGCGATAGCCCCGTTCGGCAAGGCGGCGGACTGGGACAACGTGGGGCTTATGGTGGGCGATCCCCAGCGGGAGGTCAGGCGTCTGGGAATCACCCTCGACCCATTGCCCGAGGCAATAGACGAGGCTTTACGTAATGGCTGCCAGTGCCTGCTCTCGCACCACCCCATGTTTTTGGAGCCGCTGCGCCGCGTCGACCTGTCGACCGGTCCGGGCAAAGTGATACAGGCGGCGATAAAGGCTGAAATGGCTGTTTTGTCGGCGCACACAAACTGGGATGGGGCGGAGGGCGGAGTGAACAGAATCCTCGCTGAGAAACTCAATCTTGAAGCGATAGCCCCGCTGGTTCAGTCCGGGGACGGCGCGGGAGGCATGGGCGCCGCCGGAGACCTGCCTGCCGCCGTCCCTTTGATGGACGCTCTTAACATGATTAAAAGGGCCTGGAACCTTACCCGGCTGGACTATTACGGAGAACGGGATTGTAGTATACTGCGGGTGGCTTTGTGCGGCGGTTCGGGCGGCTCGTTGTGGCCGGCGGCGCTTGAGATGAAAGCGGATATTTACGTCACTGCGGACATGAAATACCATGACATAGCGGACTGCGTTAGATCGAAACTCAGCGTAGCGACAGCGGACCACGCCGAGATGGAAAGCGCCTCGCTTCCCGAACTGGCGCGCCGTTTGGCGGTTCCCGGCGAGCTTGAGGTCGTTTTGTTAAAGTTCAGGCCGCTGGAAACGCCTTTGCGGCTGTGAAAGGCAGGTTGTTGAAGAATGAATGAAGGCAGGGTTTTCAGCGGGATGAGGCCGACTGGTATGCTGCACCTGGGGCATTTGGCGGGGGCGTTGACGAACTGGACGGCGCTTCAGGAGAAATACGAGTGTTTTTACTGCATAGTCGACTGGCACGCAATTACGTCCGATTATGCCGAGTCCGGCGAAACCGGTAAAAACAGCCTGGACATTTTGCTGGACTGGCTTTCCGTCGGGCTGAGTCCCGAAAAAAGCTGTCTTTTCGTCCAGTCTCACGTTCCGCAGCACGCCGAACTGGCCTTGGCCCTGGGGATGATCACCCCTTTAGGGTGGCTCAACAGAAATCCCACGTACAAGGATCAAATCGCCAACCTCCAAAATAAAGACCTGAGTACCTTCGGTTTTCTTGGATATCCCGTCCTGCAGGCGGCGGATATCCTGCTTTATAAGGCCGATAAAGTTCCGGTGGGAGAGGATCAGAGCGCGCACCTCGAGCTTTCCCGCGAAATCGCGCGCCGTTTCAACCACTTCTTCGGCGCCGGCCTGCTGCCGGAACCTCAGACCATCCTTACGCCCACGCCGAAAGTCCCCGGCACGGACGGGCGGAAGATGAGCAAATCGTATGGCAACTCCCTTTACATTTCGGAAGACCCAAAATCTATATGGGATAAACTTCGCACGATGGTTACGGACCCGGCGCGGGAGAGGCGGACGGACCCGGGCGACCCGGAAAAATGCCCCGTGTGGAGCATACATAAGGTGTTCAACGGAGACGCGCCGCAGCGCGAGGAGATTGTGAAGGGCTGCAAGACGGCCGGGATCGGGTGCATAGACTGCAAAAAAATGCTCAACGCCCACATTGAGTCCGTGATGGTTCCCATACACGAACGCAGGGCAAAATATGAGAACTCCAGGGCCCTTTTGACGGACATACTTGCCGAGGGGGCCAAGCGCGCGTCCGTCGTGGCGAAGCGGACGATGGACGAAATTTATTCCGCCGTGGGGCTGCTGCGGCTGGATGGCTAAGGAAAGCGTCGAAGTCGTCATAGAGGGTTTTTCCGGCCCTCTCGACATGTTGTGCCACCTCGTGGATAGCCGTCAAATGCAGGCTTCCAAGATAAAGATGACGCAGCTCGTGCGCATATACGGGGCGTATCTGTCGAAGACCAAAAAGGCATCCGTTGAAACCCTGGCGGAGTTCTTTTTTATGGCGGCAAGCCTTTTGCTGCAAAAAACACTCTCCATTCTGCCCGCCGACAGCAGCGCGGAGGATTCCGAGCTTTTGGACGAAGCGGCGGAAATGGACGAACAGGCGCTGGAAGAGGAGATGTTTGAGCGGATTGCGCGTTACCGCCCCTATCTGACCGCCAGATCGTGGATGGAAGAACGCAAGGCCGGACGGGAAAAGAGCTACAGGCGCGCCGCGGAGGAGCAGGGCGAAGAGGGCGAACCCCGCTATGACATAGGAAACCTTTACTTTCTCTGCCGCGTATGGTGGGGCCTTTTGGAAAGGCGTTCCGCGCGGTCTTCGTCTTTTTCGCTTTCTTTGCCGCCTGACTCGGACTTCGGGGAAGAAGAAGGGTGGGACGGAATGCCGAGCGCCTTGCCGGAGGAGTCTCAGATACAGGGGCGCATTGCGGAGCTGGAAGAAAAACTGGCCCTGCACGCGGAGCTTTCGCTCAACGCCCTGTGGGCGCTGACGCCGACCGTGCAGGCTTTGGTGGTGACCATACTGGCCGTTTTGGAGATGTGCCGCATGGGCAAGACGGTAATTGAGCAGGAAGTTCCTTTTTCCGATGTCAAAATCCGCGCGAAAAACTGATAAGGATAAACAGCTAAAACCCCTGTCCGTTTTGTCGGCGCAGATTGAGGCCATGCTTTTCCTGGCCGCGTCTCCCGTGCCGGAAAACGAGCTGAAAACCGTCCTGGGGGTGTCGGGGCAGGAGCTTAAAGCTGCGCTGGAGGAACTTGGGAACCATCTGGCGTCCGGCCACGGGCTGGTTATGAAGTCTGTCGCGGGCGGGTGGGTTCTCGAGACCAACCCGCACTTCGCCGAGGTGTTGTCGCTTTTCCGCGACACTGCGCAAAGAAGGCGAGTAAGGCTCAGTAAGGCCGCTTTCGAAACCCTCTCCGTGGTGGCTTATAACCAGCCCGTAACGAGAAGCGAAGTGGAAGACCTACGCGGCGTGCGAAGCGAACGCGTCATAGAAACGCTTTTATCGCACGGGCTCGTTCGCACTGCGGGGCGCAAGAAGGTGAGCGGTTCCCCTTTGCTTTACCGCACGACCAGCCGTTTTTTGGATATCTTCGGGCTGGAGGCCATAGCCGACCTCCCCACTTTGGAGGAGCTGAACGAGCTGGGGGCGAACCCCGAGGATGCCTCTAACGCCTCTGATATTGAACGAGGCGGCGATGCGCCTTAACGCGTTTTTGGCCGAATGTGGAGTGGCCGCCAGGCGTAAGTCCGTTGCCTGTATTTTGGAGGGACGGGTGCGCGTCAATGGTAAGATTGTCTTGGCGCCTTATTTTCAAATTGACCCTGAAATTGACGCGGTGGAGTGTGAGGGCAGACGCCTGTCGATTCTCCCCAAGAAATACTTCGCGATGAACAAACCGGCGGGGGTGGTGTGCGCTGTCACCGACAAATACGATCCGGTGGTGGTGGATCTGCTGCCCGCTTCGGCAAGGGACGCGCGTGTTTTTCCCGTGGGGCGTCTGGACAGGGAGAGCGAGGGGCTGCTGATTTTGACGAACGACGGGGGATTTGCTCAGAAACTGCTGCACCCGTCCAAGGGCGTCGCGAAGGAGTACGAGGTTCTGCTGAATTTGGAGATAAACGACAAACAACTGCGGCGCTGGAGAGACGGTTTTGAGATGGAAGGGCGGCGGGTGAAACCGCTCTCGGTTGAAGTGATGCAAAAAGAACCCGCGGGGCGCTGGGTTCGGGTCGCTATAGGAGAGGGACTGAAACGCGAGGTCAGGACGATGTCGAATCTCGCCGGGTTCGGCGTCGAGGCTTTGATACGCCGAAAAATCGGCGGATTAACTTTAGTCCGGCTTAAAGTAGGAGATTTTGTAGAATTGTCTTTTATCGACATGTGCACTAAAATATTCAAAAGCGGTACGGTTTGACTAAGGAGGACACGCTGGTGAGCGGTGCACTCGATGAAAATTCAAGGAACCTTATAAAGACGCGTATCATCAACAAAATGAAAGAGATAAAATCCTTTCCGCAGTTTGTGGTGGAGACGCTGCGCAAGCTCAACGACCCCACCAGCAACGCGTCGGATGTAGCGTTGAGCCTGTCGCGTGACGAAGGTTTGGTTTTGCGCACCTTGAAGCTGGCCAACTCGGCGGCTTACGGCATGTCCAGAAACATATCGGACGTATCTGAAGCTATTGCCCTTTTAGGCTACAAAAACATCGGCAACATAGTTCTTGCCGCGTCGGTATATTCGGTTATGGACAAGGGACTCCACGGCTACGCGCTCGACCGCGGCGAGCTGTGGCGTCACTCGCTTACTGCGGCCCACGCGGCGCGTTATATTGCTCAATCCACGAAAAAAGTCCCGCCCGAGGAAGCCTATGTGGGAGGATTGCTGCACGACATCGGCAAAGTGGTATTGAACGATTACGTCCATTTCGGCTACGGGCTTATCATAAAAGAAGTGGAGGAAAAAGGTATCCCTTTCATTGAGGCCGAGATGAAAATCATCGGCTTTGACCACTCCACCGTCGGCGCTCTTCTGGTCGAGCGCTGGAACCTTCCGAAAAGTTACTATCACTCAACCCTGCTGCACCACAGGCCAAACGAACTGGAGCCGGAGAACGCCGAATTTCAGCCTCTGCTTGACGTGGTCACCGTGGCTAACTCCATATGCCTGATGATGGGCATAGGAATCGGCGCGGACGGGCTGCAGAACTACATATACCCCGAGCCGCTGGAGCGTTTGGGCATAAAAGATTACGAAGGGCTTATGTCGGAACTGGTGGACTTCGCCAGCGAAGCCGCTCAGGAAATGGCCGACATGAAGGGACTGTAGCGCGAATTGGGCTTTGTCGTAACCCTGGACGGCCCGGCAGGCTCCGGCAAAAGCTCGGTGGCCAAGCGGCTGGCCGAGCGGCTGGATTTTAATTATCTGGATACCGGAGCGTTATATCGTGCCATAGCTTGTTGTATGGATCGAAATGGAATAGCCCCCGACGAAAACGCGCGGTTTATGGAGTACCTGGGTTCTATGCGGGTACGTATTGACGGGAACGGTGTTTTTGTAAACGGTGAAGACGTTGCGGCTTTGATACGATCCCCTCGTGTTGACAGCGTTGTTTCGGCGTATTCCGCCCTCAAGCCGGTGCGCGGGGCGCTTCTGGGGCTGCAAAGGGATCAGGCGAACCACGGGAATCTGGTAACGGACGGGCGCGACATGGGAACCGTTGTTTTCCCGGAAGCGAACGTGAAATTTTTTTTGACCGCCACCCCGGAAGCCAGAGCAGAGCGGCGGTACAAGGAACTTTTGAAAAAAGGAGAGCCGGCGCTCTATGACGAGGTTCTGGCTCAAATGCGCGAACGGGACCGCATAGACGCGGGACGCGAATTTGCCCCGCTCAAAGAGCCCATAGACTCCATCCATGTAGATACGTCCGACATGACCGTGGACGAGGTGGTTGACCGGTTGACCGACATTGTGAAAGAGGGTTTGGGCGTGTGAAGCTAGATAATTTTTTTTATACCGCGGTTCGTATATTTTTCAAAATAATATTTTTCTTTTATCACCGCCTTTCCGTAAAATGGACGGAACCGCTTCCAAAAGGCCGCAGTGTCATAATTGCCTGTAATCATTGCAGCAATTTGGATCCTTTGATTGTAGGCGCGGCTTTCTCCAGGCGCTTGCGGTATTTTGCCAAAGAAGAGCTTTTCCGCCCGTTCCTTTTCGGCAGAATCATAAGGACGCTCGGCGCTGTCCCGGTTTCGCGCAACAGCAGCGCCGCCGCGGCCGGGGCGCTTAAAGGTCTGCTGAAATTTCTCGAAGAAGGCAGCGACGTCCTGATCTTTCCCGAGGGTTCCCGTTCCGTTGACGGGAAGCTGTTGCCGCTGGAGGGCGGCGTCGGACTCATAGCCTGCCATTCCAAAGCGCCTGTTCTGCCGGTTTTCGTAAAAGGTTCCCACAAGGCGATGCCGCGCGGTTCCGTAATGATAAAACCCGTCAAAATAACAGTTACGTTCGGTAATTTGATTACTTTTCCCCCGGAAACCTACAAGGAGAAGGGGGCCAGGGAAAAGGTCATGACGGCTCTGGAGGACGCCCTGAAGGCGTTGGAATCAAAAGCGTTGGAACCGGCTCAGGGGGAGAACGGATGTTTTTGAGCATGACCGGCTTCGGCCGCGCGTCCCGTGAGTTTCCGTGGGGAACCGTCACTTTTGAGGCTGTGTCCGTCAACCATAGATACCAGGATATAAGCGTCCGGCTGCCTAAAGAGATACATTCTTTGGAAAGCGCGCTGACGGCGTCGTTGCGTTCCCTTCTGAGAAGGGGCAAAATTCGTTTGATCGCCGAAATAGACTGGGCTGCGGATTTCAAGACCGCCAGGATTGACACGTGCGCGCTCCGGTCTTACTATGACCGGATACAGGAGGTAGCGGCCGAAGTGAACGCGCCGCAGACGGAGCTGACGGCTTTACTTAACCTGCCGGGAGTATGTGATTCCATGCGCCTGCGCGAAGGAATTTCCGGCGAGCTTGGCGAGCCCGCTGAGTTCGCCAAAAGCGGCGGCTTATGGAAAGACCTGGTCTGCGATACGGTGGACGCCCTGATGGAGATGAAAAGGTCGGAAGGCGAGAAATTGCAGGCTGTGGTGGAGGAAGACCTGAAAGAACTCGAGCGTCTGACCGGCGCGCTCTCGGAGCGATGGAACTCCGCCTCCTCGGAGGCGCTGTCGGCGCTGGGGAGCAGGATAGAGAAAGTTATGGAACGTTTCGCCCTGGAAATCGACCGGAATCGGATTGCGCAGGAAATTTCCCTGCTGGCCGACAAATGGGATGTGTCTGAGGAGCTGGCCCGCCTCGCGGGGCACATAGCCAAATTCAGGGAAATAGCCTCGGGGCGCGAGTCAGAGGGGCGCAAGCTCGATTTCCTGATTCAGGAGATGAACCGGGAGGTAAACACAATGGGCTCCAAAACAGGCGACGCGGAGTTCCGCTGGATGGTTGTCGAGGCAAAATCGTGCCTCGAACGTATACGCGAACAGATACAAAACGTAGAGTAGGAGGTGTTCAATGTCGGGGATGCGCAAGGGCAGGCTTTTTGTTATTGCCGGGCCGAGCGGGGCAGGCAAGGGTACGCTGAGGACGATGGCCCTGTCGGGCATTGAAGACCTGGTCTATTCCGTTTCCTGCACCACGCGCCAACCGCGCGAGGGCGAGCGCGACGGAGTGGATTATCATTTCGTGACCGAACGGGACTTCGAGGATAAGGTAGCCGGCGGGTTGTTTCTGGAACACGCCGTCGTTCACGGTTGCTGTTACGGAACGCTGCTGGAAAGCGTGGAGCGGGAGACAGACGCCGGGAAGGACGTGCTGCTTGAAATAGACGTTCAGGGAGCGCGGCAAATCAGGGAAATTTTGCCGGAAAGCGTTCTGATATTCATCGCCCCGCCGTCGTTGGACGCACTGGAGAAGCGGCTTCGCCGGCGTAAAACCGAATCGGAGGATAAAATAGCCCTCAGGCTGGAAAACGCGAAGAAGGAAATGGCGCTTTCCTCCGAGTATGACCGGATAATTGTGAACGACAACCTGGAACAGGCGTGCGAGGAATTGCGCGATTTAATTTTGAGCAGCAGGAAGGTAGAGAAAGCATGAAATTCTACGATATAGACGCCCTGGAGAACAAGTGCGGCGTACACAACAAATATAAAATCACCGCGTTGGTGGCGGCCAGGGCGCGTTGGCTGAGCGAGCAGAAGACGGAACTCGACGGCGCGGAACCGGCAAACGAAAAATACCTGTCCTCCGCGCTTTTGGAGATTGAAAACGGCGAATTACCCGGAACGTGGGTCGAAGAACTGGAAAAGGCCCCTGATTCCAATCCCTCCCCAGATGCTTGCGTGGAAACGTTCCCGTAAGATACTTCTATGCGTAACGGGGGGAATCGCCGCCTATAAGATTCCCGACCTCGTCAGCCGCCTGAAAAAGCTGGACTGCGAGATCGAGGCGGTCATGACCAGGGCGGCGGAAACTCTTGTCAGCCCGCTGGCGATATCCACGCTTTCCGGACGCCGGGTGTGGCTGGAGGACGACTTTCTTTCCGCCTCGCGAGGTTTTGAAATTCCACACATCAGCCTGGCCGACTGGGCTGATGTTGTTGTAGTCGCTCCCTGCACGGCCAACACCGCGTTCGGCGCGGCGCACGGACGGGCCGCGAGTATAGTGGAGGCCGCGCTTCTGGCCGCGCGCGCCCCTGTTTTGCTCTTTCCCGCCATGAACGCACACATGTTCGACAATCCGGCCACGCGCAGGAATTTAAGTATTTTAGCGGAACGGGGCGTGCGGGTCGTCGACCCGGAGTTCGGCGTGCTGGCCTGCGGATACGAGGGCAAAGGACGGCTGCCGGAAACCGGCGTCATTCTGGAGGAGATATTCCGCGCCCTCTCGCCCCGGCGCGATATGACCGGCAAGCGCGTCCTCGTCACTGCCGGGCCCACGAGGGAGTATATCGACCCGGTGCGCTTCATATCCAATCCCTCGAGCGGTAAAATGGGGCTGGCGATGGCGCGTACCGCCTGGTACAGAGGCGCGGACGCCCGGGTGGTTTTGGGACCCGTCCCCTCCGCCCCCGAAAATTTTTATCATGGCCTGGAGATACGTAATGTCGTGTCGGCAATTGAAATGCGCGACGCCGTAATGGAGAACCTGGAATGGGCGGACTGCGTGATAAAGGCGGCGGCCGTCGGAGATTACCGCGCCCCTAGCGTAACCGGGCACAAAATAAAAAAAGAACACGGCGAAAACCTGTCCCTGACGTTGGAGCAGACCCCGGACATAGCCGCCGAAGCGGGGGCAGCCAAACGTCCCGGCCAATTTCTGATAGGATTTGCGGCGGAGACCGGCGACCTTGTAAAAAACGCCCGCGCGAAAATGGAGCGCAAGGGACTGGATCTTGTGCTGGCCAACGACGTGTCGGACGTGAGCGGAGGCTTTGGCTCGGACTTCAACACGGTGCGGATGATGCCGCGCGCCGGAGGCGAAACTACGATTTCCGGCGCCAAGGAAGAGGTCGCCGACGCCGTGTGGGAGAAGATTATCTCCGACGGCCTGTTCTGACGCGTACTGCTTTGATCGTTAATTACGTGGACGTGGTGGTTCCCGGGCCTTGGTGGAACACCCTGACCTATACCTTTGAGGGCGCTTCCAATTTGGCGGAAGGCGTGAGAGTAAAGGTTCCGGTAAGGACGGGAAAGCGCGTCGGGTTTGTATGCGGCGCGGGAGAGGCCCCTCCGCCCGGCCATATTAAATTAAAGCCGCTGGAGGCCGTTCTGGACGATGTTCCGGTTCTGGGAGACGAACTATGGAATCTGGCCGGATGGATGGGGAATACGTTCCTCTGCGGCGCGGGAGAGGCGTTGCTGCTTATATGTCCCGCTCAGATTTTGCGGGGCGACTCCTTTTCGTACGTGCCAAGCCGGCTGGAAGACCAGGACAACCGGGCTTTCCATGAGGTTTCTTTTTACAATCCAGTGGATGGGGAGCGTTTCGCGTACTACCGCGACGCGCTTTCGGAGGGCGGAAAACGCACTCTGCTGCTTTTCCCCGAGGTTGAGATGGCAAGCGCTTTTTTTGCCGGCATGTCCGAAGCGCTAAAGAGCGACGCGCTCCTGTGGCCGTCGGGCGGCGGCAAAAAACTATGGGACGCGTGGAAAAGGACGGCGTCCGGGGAAGCGCGGGTCGTGGTGGGTTCCAGCGGGGCCGCGTTCGTTCCGCTTTGCTTCGATGAGGCGATAGTGGACGACGAGTCAAACCCGGCGTATATTTTGCCGCGCGCGCCGAAAATCTCCGCGCGCAGCATTGTGGGCCGGCGCGCGTTGACCCTGAAGGCAAAGCTGATCCTTGGAGGGCGGATGCCGTCGGCCAGAACGTACATGCGTTCCAAACCGGAGTACCATGCGCAGCCTCAGCGCAGCAACCTGGTGTTCGTCGACGCCAGGTCTTTTAAAAAAGAAACTCCGGGCGTGGAAGGAGGGCTGCCCATAGCTCCTTCCCTTATCGAGCGCACGGAATCCGTATTGGCGCAGGGGCGCTGGGCGTTTTGGATCATGGACCGCAAAGGGCAGGCCGGCGAGGTATACTGCTGCGACTGCGGCGCTTCCCTGTGCTGCTTACGCTGCAAGGGAACGACGCGCAGCGAAAGTAGGGGAGATATTGCGGGGCTTCGCTGCCTCAGGTGCGGAGAGCGCACGTCGCTTCCGTCCCGCTGTCCCGCCTGCCGGGGGAGCCTTTTGCTTGGGAAAAGGCCCGGCCTGGAGGCACTGCTGCCTCTGGCAGCCAAGTTCATGAAAGGACGCCCGGTCATACTGGGCGAACCGGGCAAACCGGGCAAAAATTCCGGGGAGCCGTCGCTGATGTTGGGGACGCGCGGGCTTTTATCCCTTTGCGACTCGCTTGACGTTGGGCTGGTTGCGTGGCTTGACCCGGACGCCGAGGCCCGCAAGGCCGACTATAACGCGAGGTTTCAGGCGTTCAGCATGGTGTGGGAATCATGCTGGCGCGGGCTTCAAAACGGGGAACGCGTCGTGCTGATGCAGGTCAGGGGTTCCGGCGATTCATGGAGGAACGTCCTGCGGCTTGGGTGGGGGCATTTCTGGAAAGGCGAGCTGCGCGAGCGCGAAAAACTGGGCTTGCCTCCTTATGGGCTTCTGGTTCAGATTGATTTACCGAAAAATGAAAATAAAAGGGGCTTGATTGAATCGCTGGAAAGGGAGAATATTATGGCGATGGATTCGGGGGAGGAAAATTCTCCTCTGTGGGTTGCCGCGAAATCCACCGAAAGGCTGAGGGTTGCGTTGGCGCCGCGTTTCGAGATATCACGCTCAGGCGCCGGGTTTCCTGTTGTTACCGTGTTGTCCGAGTAAAAAAAAACGAGGTCTCAACATGCAAAACATACAAAAATGGCGCATAGAAGCATCCGATATGGTAAAGGAGCAGATAGCGGGGCGCGACGTCAGGGATCCCCGCGTTCTGGAGGTAATGTCCTCCGTGCCGAGGCACATGTTCGTCCCGGACGAACGCGCCGGGGACGCGTATATAGACCGCCCGCTCCCCATAGGAGAGTGTCAGACGATATCGCAGCCCTACATGGTCGCCAAAATGACCGAACTTCTGGCGGCGGGGCCGGGAATGAAGGTTCTTGAGATAGGGACCGGTTCGGGCTACCAGTCCGCCGTACTGGCGGCCTTCGGCCTTCGGGTCTGGTCGCTGGAGCGCATCGAAGTTTTAGCCGCCAGCGCCAGGGAAAAGCTGACGAGTTTGAATTTTGACGTGACCGTCATTTACAGCGACGGCAGCGAAGGGTACGAGCCGGAGGCCCCATACGACAGAATCATCGTGACGGCCGCGTCATCGCGCATAGAGCCGGCCTGGGACCGGCAGCTCGCGCTCGGCGGGCGCCTGGTGGCTCCTGTAAACGTAATATCAGGGGGACAGCGCCTTCTGGTGAGAGAAAAAACGTACCACGGTTTCCGCAACGCGTGGCACGACTATTGCCGATTCGTCCCTCTCCTGACGGGAATGAAAGGATTGTGACGATTTTTCGCCGGTTATGGCGGTGGCAAGTCGATATTGAAATCGGTATTTCCTACCTGAACACGATATTCTTCGCCGACAAACGAGAAATCTCTGCCAAATTCTAAGTGCTTGTCAAAACTGCTTTTAGCTATTCTAACTTTAGGCCTTTTATTTCAAACTGGTATGACCAGTTAATCCTTTGACTCCAAATTTTCCCTCTTAAGCCTAAAGATGTCCTGCATTGCTTTATGGCGTTCTTGCACAAACGGGTTAAGCTCCGCGCTTTTGCATTTTTCAAGAAGGTTTCCAACCTGATCAGGGTAGCGCTCGGCCAGCCTTTCGAACATTTCGTAGTGTTTCAGGGGTCTTTCGCCTTGCTTCCACGGTACTCTGCAAAAATCATTTTTATTGTTCGGCTCGTGGTAATTCCACATGCTTTTGTCGTTGTCGAACAATGGGGCAACTCCGACAATCTGATCGCTGTTCTTGTCCACCATGACTTCCCAATTTCGTCCGTGCCTGTCCCTGTTGCTTACCAGACAATCGAGGAAAAGCATGTTAACCGTGTCCTTTTCTATGACCGGAAGATGGTTTTGTATGTTCTCCATAGTAAAAGACTTTGTGGTCATTTCTTTGGAAAAATCGTAATCCGTGGGGGATATTTCGCCGTTGCTTTCTTGAAACAGCTCTTCAACGGGAACATAGTCCATGTTTGGGTCGGTTTTGAAGTTGTAACTTAAAGTTCCAGTTAGAATACGCTCATTGCCGGACATGCCTCGTATCTCGGAGCTGTTTATCTCCAAGAACTCCGTTATGGCATGTGAAATTTCCAGTGCCACGGCAATCTTATACACATGGCACTCTATTTCACTTTCTAAGCGCGTGGAATCCGGCTTAAAGAGGGCTACTCCCTGAAGCTCATTTGTCAGCCAAACCTTGTTGGGAAGTTGCCCTCTGCCTTCATATCGCTCGGCAAACCACATAAATCAATCATTCCTCCATGCAAAGATTAGGCATTTTAACGAGTTTAGTGTATCAAAGAGTCATAAAGAACCGTTCCTTCCGGCAGTTCTTCATACAGATAGGCGTCGTCATGGCCGCTGAACGTTCCGCAGGCCACGAGTAAATCCCACACACTGTACTCGGTCATGTTGTGAGTTTTCATTATGCCGCCGACATAAGTATTGTCCCTTCTCGGAATTATTCTGTAGATGAAATTGTCCACTTCTTCGCCGGTGTACACTTTGGCAACGTTGGGGAACTCGCTTATCATAACTCTGAACTCCCGGCTACCTCCCGTTTTGTATTCGAACTGATATTTTTCTTTTTCAAGTTCCGTCAGTATGCCGATGAGTATGGGGTTCCCTCCGATTAGTTTTTCCTTCCCGCCGATTGTTTCCCATTTGCCGCCGTAAGCCTTTGTTGTTACATATAGTTTTCTTAACATTTTATTTTCCTTTCTTCTTTACGTGATTTGTTTTATATCTTGTCCGCTTACGATTCCAAGATGCTGAACGTGTCTAAACTCTATAATACAGATTGGAAGAGCTATCATGCAACAGGTTTGTCCAGATAACCGAAATCTATCCACTTTTCTTGCTGCGGTAACTTGCATTATAGCTTCAAAAAGCGTTCTCATGTCTGCATGGATATCCTGGGACGTATCCGAGACGCACAGAAGCTGGAACGTCTCCTGTTGATGGTATCGACGGCGCAGATAGTTGCGGTGAGTGAGGGGGTGTCCGTAACTCTTGAAGGGAAACGGGAAGAGGTTGACCCGCATCACTTCCGAAGCCCGAGTTATTTTCAGATAGGCTTAAGGTGGATACAGCGATGCCTGCTGCATGGTTGAAGATGCGGGGAAATCACTTCAACGCAACTTTCTCAAACCATGAATGTCACTAAGAGAACCATACAGCGTAAAAACCCCGCTTCTCAGCGGGGTTTTGCTTATGGAAATATTCGTGTAAACGCGGTATACTGAATTCTGAAGTCAAAATCTATCTATTGTGGCTTCAGAGGAAAAAATTAAACCAAAAGGAAAGCAAAAATGGAAAAATCAATCTATAGAAATATTATTATCGGCTTTGGTAAAGGCGGCAAAACTTTGGCGAAATTCTTGGCGGCAAAAGGCGAGTCGGTTGCCGTCATTGAAGAATCGACGCGGATGTACGGCGGAACTTGCATTAATATCGGCTGTATTCCTTCAAAATCGCTGATTGTCAGCGGTCAAAAAGGCTTGAATTTCTCCGACGCAGCCGCTAAAAAAGCTGCTTTGACAGGCAATTTGAACCGGAAAAATTATCA
>Ga0099364_10004588_pt1 | contig 20883 bp, 14 predicted proteins | sample TergutTh196P3_FD_73070 | JGI IMG/M metagenome (GOLD analysis project Ga0099364, IMG submission 73070) | Microcerotermes parvus P3 segment gut microbial communities from Pointe-Noire, Republic of the Congo - Th196 P3 | ecosystem: Host-associated > Arthropoda: Insects > Digestive system > Gut ... | reverse complement strand
CTAACAGCAACAGTTCTTGTTGTTGTTCCCACGTTTATTGCCGCTCCGGTATTTGCACGCACTGTACCGCCGCTAACTGTAATATTGCCAATGCCAGAAGTAGCAGATATCGCTGTGCCGCTTCCGGTAGCAATAACCATCGCATTGCCCCTGACTGTAATGGGACTATTGGCAGATATGATAGTATTTTGTATAAAAATCGCTGCATTATCGATTGCTCTCACCGTACCACCACTGATATCGACTGTTGTGCCGCCGGTTGTAGTTCCCGATGTTGGAGCGCCAATACTAATACTTCTACCATTTATTGCCGTTGTTTCAACTGTGCCGCCACGAACATTGATTGTAACGTTTCCATTGTGCGTGTAAGAATAAATTGCTGCATAGTTGGATGCACTGTTACTTGTTGCTCTTACGACTCCTGTGTTTTCAACGTTAATAGTGATGTTTACGGGTGTTGTTGAATTATTGCTGCTAGCAAAGGCATTGATTGCATGGTAATTAGATGAACTGACAGTTCCATCCCTAACGTTTACAACGCTGTTATGACCATTAACATAAATTGTTTCCCAACTGCCGCTAACTGTTCCTCCATTGATATTCACCATACTGTTTTGTCCAGTGGCTAAGATGGCAGTTGACCCGCTAACCGTTCCGTTAGTGACATTTACAGTGTTTGATGTTCCTGAAAGACTTATGCCGGTGTTTGATGGCGATATTTGCACTGTAGCGCCATTTATTGAGACAGTTCTACCTGTGCCAGTTGCAGAAATGGCGGTGCCCGAACTAGCGCTCACGGTACCTCCATTTACGGTAATATTGTTAGTACTTCTAATCGCAATGCCGCTACTCCCGGTGGCTCTCACTGCACCGGTACCGGATACGTTAACGGTGACCACGCCTGTGGCATCAATCGCTCTTCCTGTGGTCGAGCTCACTATTGTGCCGTTTCCGCTGACATCGACCCGACCGGCAAAAATACCCGTACCGGTTGTTGCAGAAACTGTGCCGCCTGTAACGGTAACTGTGTTAGTACCAACAGATATTGCAACTCCATCATTTCCTGTTGCAGAAACAGTGCCGCCACTAACATTTACAGTACCGTTGTTTCTTATAGCAACACCTGTATTGCCTGATGCTGTCACAGTGCCGCCACTGACATTGACAGTCCCATTGTTATTAATTGCAGTTCCATCATTACCAGTTGCTCTGACAGTCCCTGTGCCACTGACGGTGACCGTTCTATTTGCGCCGGATATATTAATAGCTGTTTGTGTGGTTACACTCACTGTACCTCCATTCACTGTTACATTTCCTGCACTAACAATTGCGTTTCCTTCGTCGGCGGTGGCGCTGACAGTACCGCCCTGTACAGTAACAGTACCATTGGAATTGATTGCGGTACCAATCAATGTTGTTACAAGCGTTGTTGTAGCGCTGGGTTGACTTACATTGACAGCACTGTTAGCGCCCAGAGTACGAATAGCGCTTTGGTCAGATTGATTTGATACTCTCCCGCCGCTTATGTCTACCCGGCTACTTGCGCCAGTAGCGTTAATCGCATGTAGGTTTCCGGTAACAGTTCCGCCGGTAACGGTAACGTTACCGGTTGTTTGAATTGCGTTATTTTGTGAACCTGCAGCATTCACTTCTGCTGTGCCACTTATAGCAACATCTGCCGTAGTAATAATAGCAATACTTGAGGTACCGTTTGTTGCCACCCTGCCGCCGCTGACAGTCACTGTTCCGGGAGTATTTATCGCGTTGCTACCGGTTCCGGATGTAGATACTGTTCCACCGCTAACTATTACATTGCTGTTTGAAGTAATAGCATGATTATCAGTTCCAGCCGTCGTAATTGTACCGCCGTTTCCAACGTTAAGCGTTGCTCTGCCGGCACCTGTGCTTCCAATAGTCACAAAATTGCCGGTTAATCCGTTAATTCCCGTGAGATTTGCCGTCCACGTAATCGTCACGTTACTTGCTGATGTGTTTGTAAACGTAAAGCTTACATTCGTTCCGGTACGCGTACCGGTAACGTTTACATCTCCCCAAATGCGGTAAACCCCGTCTGCATCGCGAGCCCAATTCGTACCGCTTGTGTTGTTTGTGCCAATATTGATGTCCTGCGCCCAAACTCCCTGCGCCCCCATCAACGCCGCTACTAAAAAAATCGTATAAATTCGCTTCATATAATTTAATGTATCAAAAAGTAAAAATTTCATATTGGTTACTGTTTTTTTCAGCATCAACCTTTACTTTTGGATACAGCCACAAAAAAAGACGTGGGATAATATCTTCCTCTGTCTTTCGTGGTCTTCGCATTACCAAAGCAGTCAGATTTAAAATTAAGTAAAGCCCACGCCATCACGTGAACGTTTACGCTTTACTCCTTTCTGCTTAATGCTGCTTTGAAATTTGCGAAGTTTCGAAAGACAGGAATAAAAGTCAACGCTTTTATTATTAATATTTATTTTTAGGTTACTACTATATCATTTATGTTATTGATTTATAATTGTTTTTAATTAAACATCTGATTACTATGTATTACTATATACTGTATTTTCAAAATATCGCTGCTATTTTACGAATATTTTTCAATTTTTCTACAAATTTACCATCCCGCTTTGCAACAAGCATGTTGTAGCGAGTTTGCATTTTAAGCAGCGCTAATTCCGCATTTATTGGTCTTTTTGCGTTCAACACATCGTTTATTGATGTATAAGGCACACCCATTGCGGTTGCAAGTTTCTTTTGCGAGATACCGCGGTACTCTATTTCATCCTTCAGCACCTCCCCTGGATGTGTAGGGTAAAAAGGCTCCAGATTGTTGGCAATCATATCGTTGGCAATCCCAGACTGAAACTGATGTTTCTTGTCGGTGGATTTTCCCGTGTATAAATCCTTCAAGTAATCCTGCTTAAACGTAATATCCATCGCTATCTCATTACAAAATACATTTTGGACCTCAAAAAACTATTTTAGTGATATTTAGCCTTTTACGAAAAATCGAAGTCCAATAATCCTCCGAAAAAGACGCATTTTTTTTTTTGCAAAGATAAATGTTTCTTTTTTTATTTTCAAATTTTTTTTGCAGAAAAGCTAAAAAAGTTATCTCATTTTTTCCATTTCTTTCATCAACTTTTTCGTTTTTCTTTCGATTATCCGCAAATTTATTCGGATTTTACTTTTTTGTGAATCGCAAATCGAACATGTCCGATTTTTCAAGAAAATTAACCAAATAAGTTTTGCAGCGACATCTTTACCCGCGAAAAATACCCCCTATACGGTTGTCGTCAGAGCACGAGACCAGTTAGGTAATTTTTCGGAAAAGACTATACGGTTTCGGACGAATGAGGAGTGAGAGAGTATTAGAACAACGAAAACGAATATCCGACCATTATCGTAATTGCGCCAAGACGATTACTGCCATTGGCGTCAGAGTCTTGTAGGGAAAGAAAACCGTAATTTCCGCCGGCTTCCATGAAGAAAAAATTACGATTGTACTGATAACGAATGCCCACGTTGCCGGCAAGCCCAAAGTTTACGCTTCTCATTTCTCCGGTTGTGTTTGTTTCGTCAAATGAATTTTGCTCGCCCAGCATTTTATCGATGTCTCTAAATTCAGAAGTAAGGAAGCCCTTAACATCTTCCATTACCCCCGGTATCATTGGCGGTATAATATCCCACAAGGTTGTCGTTCCGGCATTGTTGTGATACAGCCGGCTGCTACCATCTGCTATCTGTTTTCCCGACAAGGTAAAAGACAGGACAGGACCGGCATTGACGTAGAAGCGCCATGGTGTTGTTCCTATGTCCCAACCTGTTTGGGCAAGAAGCGGCAATGTGAAATAGTCGTATTTAGCGGTATTTTCCACATCGACATAATACTCGGAGGGTAAAATTGTCATTAGCGCTCCCAGTGCCATAAGTTGCTGGTCGGATATTCCCATGCCTATGCTGTTGCCCACGTCCATTATAAGCCGTTCGGTAGGCATTGCCTGCATGCCGCTTCTTTTGCCGCCCAAACTGCTGTATTCCACTCCGAAACGGAAAGAAAGCATCGGATTGTATTGATACTCGGTAAAAATGCCCCAGCCGGGCGCAACGCGGGAACCGTAGCCTTCGCTAATGGGCGTACTTTTGGCGGTAGACATATTAGTTATGTTCATTCCGCCCCTGATACCAAATTTGACGTCTTGTGCGTGTAGTACGCACATAGTCAAAACAGTAAAAACGATATTAACAAAAAACTTTTTCATGTTTTCTTACTTTTTTCTTTATTGCTTTTGAACTGTCTGTAAAATCCACATCCTCGTCATATCATTCCTTCAATATTCCAGACAAATGCCCGCAGTCCTTGCTGTTCGGCACGTTCATCCAACTTTTTCAAACTTGTCAGGAACGGCTCTACTTGCTCGTCTTCGGTGATGGCAAGAATTGCGGAGTTCATAGCTGGCCACGTGTGAGTGCCAAAATGCGGCTCGCCACCGTGAGTACCGCGCCCTTGCGCATCTGCCCACTTGGTGTAACCTCTGATGTGATGACGGTCGAGAATACTGTCGACCGCTTCTGTAAGCGCCTGATTATAGGCTAAAAATACTGCTTTCATTATTCATATTATTTTAACTCCGCAAAAGTACGCTAAATTTTCGAACTATCAAAAAAAAAACTGTAAATTCTTAAAATTCTTGAAAAAAATTAAAAAAAATAGTAATTTTGCAAAAAAAATAAAAATCAGATCAAGTGTTTTTTAAATGAACAAAATAAAGATTATATCCCTGATTGTCATTGCTTTTACGATGACGTCCTGTGGCGGCAGACAATCAAACCGGCAGGCTGGGCAAGATGTAGCTGAGGCAGTTGCGCCGTTCGTGCAGGTTGTGCCCGACGGATGGGAAGCAATGATTGACGGTAATTCGTTGGAAGGCTGGGAAGTAGTGCGCGCGGGAGGCGAGGGAGAGCCGACAGTAAAAGACGGTATTTTGACCTTGCCGATGGCTCCATTTGGCAATTCTACCGGATTGCGTTTGGAAGACGAAGATGCATTTCCGGCTATCAATTACGCCATTTACTACGAGGCGCGACGAATTGAGGGTAACGATATTTTTGGAGGCGTTTCCTTTCCTTACGGAGATACGTATGCCTCCCTTATTGTTGGCGGGTGGGGCGGCGCAACTTGCGGGCTCTCAAGTATTGACGGCAAAGACGCATCAAGCAACGAAACCACGACATACATTAATTTCGAAGACAATGTGTGGTATCCCGTGTATTTGCGCGTCACAACCGACAGTATTATTGCAGTCATTAACGATGTGACGGTGGCAAACATCGCAACAGACGGCAAAAGAATACATCTTCGCAGCGGAACATTCGTGCCAAGCCTCACATTCTCAACGTTCAGAACAGGAGGACAAATAAGAAATTTGAGAATGAAAAGGATAGAGTAGTTTTCAGTTTTCAGTTCTCAGTTTTCAGTTTTCAGTTCTCAGTTTTCAGTTTTCAGTCAAAAAATCGTAACCTTTTTCAAAAAAATACGTATACATCTATAAAATGTAGTATAAAGTAAAATTGGTAAAGAATATGGTAAAGAGTATTTTAGTTTTAATGTTGATGTTTGCATCTTTAGTCGCTGTTGGTCAGCCTGTTCCGTCGCCTGAGGAGAATATCCCGTGGTTGATAACCTTCGGCAATAGAGCCGACCCCGCCTGGGGCGACCCCGACTATTCGCAGGTGTTTTTCTTTGTTGTTCCCGAAACATACAGGGGAGCGGTGTATATACGTGTGTTCGACCCCGATGTTGGCGGTATGCACGACGAAATAAACGGCGCAAATTTTACTACGCGGACAAAATTTTGCGTCTACGGCGGCAGAGACGCCTATTCGCACCAAGAAGCGCAAAAAGTTCACCCCAAAGGGAACTTCAGAACCGGCACACTGTTGGCAACACGCACTTTTGGCGTCGACCCGCGATATGATAATAACTGGTACAGCTTCGGACCCTTCGACCCAACTCAGGGCGAATTGGTCTCCGAGTTTCGAAGCTACATTTTTAAAGTGGTATGCGAGGGCATGGAAGGAAACGACGGAAACGTATACCGCTACTTCATGAGCTCCTCTGCCACAGCAAACGTACCCATTGAAGGCGGCAACGCATTTACGTTTGAGTATAAGTTTCGCCTGCACGAAAGCGCAAATCAGGTTTCGCACATCTACCCGTTCGTAGACCCCGAAACAACAAGCATAAGAACAGAAAATTTCGACTGGGACGACGACGGTAGAATACGTGTAACGTCCGAAGTGAGACGCGAACTGCTTGTTGTTGCCTCGGGCGACGCGGTATGGGCTGTAACAGACTTTGTAGTGATGGAAGGAGAAAAGGGGAAATCACTTAATTTCCAGTTTATTCCACGAGGCGTCAGAAACAACAACGTAGTTATCAACGTGCGCAACCAAAGAGGTGATAATCTGAAGTTTTACTCGGCGCCAATAGGAGGCGTGCCAAGATACAGACATGGTATCAACCAAAGAGTAGCGCCACGGAATTAGTTTTCAGTTTTCAGTTTTCAGTTAATAGTTAATAGTTTTCAGTTTTCAGTTAATAGTTAATAGTTTTCAGTTTTCAAGAATAATTTAATTTTTACAGACATAAATAGGAATGAAAAAAATAATTATGACGGTTCTTGCGGCAATATTAGTGTTGCTGTGTAGTCCGGCAAACGCGCAAATACACAAGTTCAGGCAATACACTACAAGAGATGGACTGAGACACCAGTTTGTGTACTCCATAGAGCAGGATAAACACGGCTTCTTGTGGTTTGCTACAGGATTGGGGCTCAATAGGTTTGATGGCATCAATTTTACGACCCCTTATGACGACCTGCCAACAGCTAACGTAAACACGTCATTTAAAGACAAATACGGCAATCTGTGGTTTGGCTACAGCAACGGATTGACGGTCAAATATGACGGCAACAGTTTTTCGGTTGCCGACACGTCAGTTACCCAGACAGCCGTCACGCAAATTGTTCAGGCGCCCGACGACGCAATACTTGTGGCTACGCAAACAGGTGGCATAACGCGCATAATAAACAATACTATAGAGCGCTTCGAGGAAAATTTCGATAACGTGATGATAACAGCGCTCTGCTTCGCCGGCGAAGATAAGTTGTTGGTCGGAACCTTTGACGGCTTGTTTTTATACAGTTACGGAAAAGAAATAGCTCTGTTGACAAGCATCGACGAATTGGAGTATCTGTCTGTTGTATCCATAACCCCAAAATCGGGCAACGACGGCTTTTGGGTAGCCACTGCCGAAGACGGCATATTTTTTGTTTCACACAACGAAAACGATTTTACGGTCACGCCCATAGATATTCCCGAGTTGTATTACGTTCAGGTACAGGCTCTTTATGAGGACAAGTACGAAAATTTGTGGATTTCCACTTTCGGAGAAGGTGTTTTGAAGGTGTATCTGTCGTCCGACCTGCACCCCGTGAGAACTACCGCCTTCAACAGCTCTAACGGCATGGGCAGCGACAACGCCCGACAGGTATTTTTCGACAACCGCCAAAATCTGTGGGTAGCAACCTTCGGGCAAGGTATTGCAAATATCACTAACCTTGCTTTTTCGTTTTTTGACGATTTAACGCCTGTAGACAACAACGCAACTGCCGTCTTGTCTATTGATGACACTGAATACTGGATAGCGGGAACAGGCGTAATTATCAGGATAACAAGCGGGGCGCAACCGGAAAGAACTATTTTTGGACGCGCGAATGGCTTGCCCGTCGACAGAATTACCGCCCTGCGCAAAGACGACAATGGCAACTTGTGGATAGGCACAGAAAAAAGCGGATTGTATATTTTGCCTGATAAAGCGCAGAATGCAACATTGTTTTATAGCGAAAATAACTTGCTCTCAAACCATATTCAGAACTTCATCATTAAAGACGATAAAATATGGATGGCGACGCGAAACGGAGTAATAATACTAAATTCGCAAAACAAACAGAAAACAGAGCATTACACTACTTTCGAAGGCGGACTGCCACACAATGATATACGCGATATTTTTAAGGATACAAATGGCAGAGTTTGGATTGCCACAAACAGCAATTCGTTAGTAGACGTTGATAATTTAAGCCGTCTTCATCTTGAAAAAGAGTTTGAAGACATTACTAATTTAAGCCGTCTTTATCTTCCAAATGAGTTTGAAACCGCTTTGTTTTCAACTATTGCCCAAGACCGGGAAGGACGTATTTGGGCGGGAACAATCGGAAGAGGAGTTTATGTTTTTGACGAACAGAAAGATACGGTATTTCATATCACGTCTGAGAATAACGGATTGATGTCTGATTTTTGTTATGCTATGACCTTCGACGGCAACGGACAAATGTGGGTAGGACATAGATTAGGCATCAGCAGCATAAACACCGAACGGTTTACAATAAAAACTTTCAGCACCGGCAACGGTATTTTTGGCGACGTCAACCCGTTAGCCATGCTTTTGAACAATAGCGGCGAAGTGCTGATAGGAATGACAGACGGAGTGATGAAGTACGAAGTCAGCGCCGACCGCATCGACGAACTGCCACCAATGCTTAATCTTACGCGAATTTTAATAAATGACGTCCCATACAGTGTGCACACGCCAATTATTAAAAAGTTTGGCAGATATAAATTGCAGTTTGAGTTCGTGGGATTGCAATATGCAGACCCGGGCTCGGTAACATATCAATACTATTTGCAGAACTATGATTTGAGTTGGTCGCCGGTTACGAAATCCACTAATGTTATCTATCCGCGTTTAGAAGACGGCGCTTACTATTTATATGTAAAAGCTTGTAACAGCGGTATTTGCACAGACGAAACACTGCTGTTTTATATCAAAATACGAAAACCGTTCTGGAAAACATGGTGGTTTATAGTATTTTCCATTGTTTCCGCTATAGCGTTAGTTTTCACTATCATAACCGTTCGTGAGCGCAATCAAAGAAAGTTGCAGGAATATTTGGAAAAGGAACTGATGATACGCACAAAGGAGGTGCATAAGCAAAAGGAAGAGATTGAGAGAAAGAACAAAGACATCACCGACAGCATCAACTATGCGCAACGCATACAGTTCAGCGTTTTGCCTACTTCAGCCACCCTGCTTTCCCACTGTTCTGAGGCGTTTATTTTCTATCGTCCCCGCGACATTGTCAGCGGCGACTTTTACTGGTTCGATTATTTTCACGAAACCGACCGGTTGTTAATTGTTTGCGCCGATTCCACGGGTCATGGAGTTCCGGGAGCGTTCATGTCGCTGATTGGCGCCACGCTGATAAAAGATATAACAAGGCGTCCCGACGTAAAAAACCCCGCTGACCTTCTCTATTGTTTAGACCAAAGCGTACAGTCTACGCTCAACCAGAACAGAGATTCGGAACAGACACACGACGGAATGGACATAATAGTCTGCGACATAAATACAAAGACGAACCTGTTAAGGATAGCCTCTGCAATGCGCCCGTACATCGTATATCAGGGCGGCAATCGCACTATCTACAAGGGTAGCCGCGCGTCAATAGGCGGGCTGCACTATACCGATAGTGAAACAAAGGTTTTTGATTTGAACGAAATACAACTTGCAAAAGGAGACACTCTTTATATGTATTCCGACGGCTATGCCGACCAATTTGGCGGTCCCGACGGTAAAAAGATGAAAACCAACCGACTGTATAATATCCTTAACGATATTCAAAATCGCGACATGAACGAGCAACATCGCGTATTGCAGGAAAACTTCTACCTCTGGAAAGGCGATACCGAACAAGTTGACGATGTATTAATGATTGGAGTGAAGATATAGGTGAACGGATTTAATATTCAATCACCAGCGCCCCTTTTGCAGGGACAGCTATCGCATTTTTCAAATCGATAATTTTTTCTGAGATAATGTCTTTTCCCGATGCGGCATCGCCTAACACTTCCCAAAATCTTTGTACCGGCAGATTTTGCTCTCTGTTGGAGCCGTTCAGGATGACCAATACGCGGTTGTTGTCTGCTATTCGCGCGTATACGTAACATTGCGTGTTCCAATCGGGCACATAGTGAAGTAATTTTCCGCTTATCACTGCTTCATTTGTTTTGCGCCATTGCAGGAGTTTTCTCAGAAAGTTGAATGCCTCGTTTTGCATTGTTGTTCTTCCGGCTGCCGTGAATGCGTTCACGGGGTCTTCAGCCCAGCCGCCGGGAAAATCCTTTCGCAGATTGCCGTCGCCCTCGCTTTTTTCGCCATACATAAGTATCTCAGTGCCATAGTATATTTGCGGAACGCCGCGCGTGGTCAGCAAGAACGCAAACGCCTGCTTGAAACGGTCTAAATCGGTTTCCTCTTTCTTAAAGAAACGGCTTGTGTCGTGGTTGTCCAAAAAAGTTAAGATATTGTCAGTGTCTTCATAAATAAAATCATGGGCGAGAACCTCATAAATCCTTCTCCATGGGTTATTTTCGGTCGAATTTATGTCGAACGCCTGATTGTAAGCTGTCATCAGGTTGAAGTCCATTATAGCTTTCAGGTATGTTTCCCGGTCGTTTATACTCGAATTTCGTTGCCACCATGCCTGCGGGACGCCGCTTGCATACCATGCCTCGCCAACGATGTTCAGATTTGGGAACTCTTCTAACAGTCGCTTGCTCCATCGGGCTAAAAACTCGAAATCTACGTAGGGATGCGTATCGTGGCGTATGCCGTCTATTCGGGAGTATTCCACCCACCAAATGTTGTTCTGTATCAGATAGTCGGCAAGCAGTCGGTTTCGCTGGTTAAGGTCGGGCATCGTGCGAACGAACCAGCCATCGGTCATTGCGTCTATCTCCGACTGCGGAGCATATTTGTCCATCACCGTGAAAAGATGATGGGTGGTCTGCACAAAGCCGCCCTGGTTGTTCAACCAGTCGGACGTCGGGAAATCGTTCATCCACCAATGACCGCTGCCACTGTGATTTAGAATAATATCCATCACCACTTTTATACCTTTTTGGTGTGCGCTTTCTATCATTCGACGATAATCTTCGTTTGTTCCGAAGCGCGGGTCTACGCGATAAAAATCGGTAGTAGCATAGCCGTGATACGAGCCTCTGGGCATCTTGTTTTCCAACACGGGGTTCAACCATATAGCCGTAAGTCCGAGGTCTTTGATGTAGTCCAACCTCTGTTCTATGCCTGCTATGTCGCCGCCGTGTCTGCCAAACGGCTCGTGGCGCTCTATTGGTACGCCGTCCCAAACATCGTTTGAGGGGTCGCCATTTGCAAAACGGTCAGGCATAATGAGATACATCACATCGGAGGTATCGAAACCTTGTGCGCCGGTGGTTACGGTGCGCGCTTTAAGCTCGAAGGTTTTGGTTTGCCGTCGCCTGCCTTCCGTAAAGTTGAACTCAACGACGCCCGGAGCAGCGTCTTTGCTAACTTCCAAATAGGCAAAGATGTAATTTGGATTTTCCACACGAACCATCTCCTTCAAACGAACGCCCGGATAGTTGAACTGCAAGTCCGAACGCGCAATGTTTTGTCCGTAAAACAGAATTTGTAGTTCGGAGTTCTGCATGCCTGTCCACCAAAATGGCGGCTCCATGCGCACTGCTTCTACTGCCGACAGCGACAGGGCGAGCGCAAAAAACGATAAAATCGATATTAACTTTTTCATTGTTTAAAAAAAAAATTTGGCTGCAAAGATAATAAAAGTTTTTTTTTCTAATAAAAATGTTTACCTTTGTGTTTTTTTAAAAAGAATTTGAACATGGCAAGAGAAATAAAATTCAGTTTGGTTTATCGGGATATGTGGCAGTCTTCCGGTAAGTATCAGCCTCGTGCTGACCAGCTAAAATTGATAGCTCCCGTGATAGTAGACATGGGCTGTTTTGCGCGCGTTGAGACCAATGGCGGAGCTTTTGAGCAAGTAAACCTAATGTATGGCGAGAACCCTAACCACGCCGTTCGCGCTTTTACAGCAGCCTTCAACAAAGTCGGGATACAGACCCACATGCTCGACCGCGGATTGAACGGACTGAGAATGAACCCGGTACCTTCCGACGTGAGAAAATTGATGTATAGCGTCAAACGTGCTCAGGGCACAGATATAACACGCATATTCTGTGGATTGAACGACCCGCGCAACATCATTCCGTCTATCGACTATGCCAAGGCTGGCGGCATGATACCTCAGGCGGCTATGTGTATCACTTATTCTCCGCTGCACACAGTAGAATATTATTCCAAGCTTGCCGGACAATTGATAGAAGCCGGCGCAACCGAAATATGTTTGAAAGATATGGCAGGAGTAGGGCGTCCCTACAGCATCGGGCAAATAATTAAGAACATTAAAACGCAGCATCCCAGCATCCTGGTTCAGTATCATGGACATACGGGACCCGGGTTTTCGAACGCATCGATGCTCGAAGCTGCAAGAAACGGAGTAGATATTTTAGACGTGGCAATGGAGCCGCTATCGTGGGGAATGGTACATCCCGACGTGATTTCCATTCGGGCGATGCTTAAAGATGCCGGCTTCATAGTGCCCGACATCAACATGGAAGCCTACATGGAAGCGCGCAGACTGACGCAGCTGTTCATAGACGATTTTCTTGGGTACTTTATCGACCCCAGCAACAAACACATGACCTCCCTTCTTGTAGGCTGCGGACTGCCCGGCGGCATGATGGGCTCTATGATGGCTGACCTCAAAGGTATGCACAGCGCGATAAACTCGGCGCTAAAACAGCGAAACAAACCCGAAGTAAGCTTAAACAACTTAGTTGTGCAGCTTTTCAACGAAGTAGAGCTGATTTGGCCCATGTTGGGTTATCCGCCGTTAGTTACTCCCTTCAGTCAGTATGTCAAGAACATAGCCCTGATGAACATCTTTGCAATGGCTAAGAACGAGCCGCGTTTTTCTGCTATTGACAAGGACAGTTGGAACATGATTTTAGGAAAATCGGGTAAACTGCCCGGAGAGCTTGACCCCAGCATTATTGAGTTAGCCAAATCGAAGGGGCTGGAGTTCTATGACGGCGACCCGCAGGCGACCTGTCCCGACGAATTGGACAAGTTCGTTAACGAAATGAAAGAATTGGGATGGGACGAGGGACCTGACCGCGAGGAGTTGTTCCAGTTTGCAATGCACGAGCGCAACTATCGGGATTTCAGAGCCGGAACCGCCAAAAAACGCTTCATTCAGGAATTGGAGCAGGCAAAAGAGAAAGCCGGCGTGCCAATAGTTATCAAGCGTCCGGTGATAGAAGTTCCGATGTTCAATTTTGAAGAAGTTGCCAATGAATATCCCGGAGCAAAGCCGGTACACGCGCCTTGCAAGGGAGAACTGATTTGGCAATACGATGTAGACGATGTTTCTACCGCTCCATTTGTTGGAGATACAATAGAAGAAAACGCTATTTTGTGCTATATACAAACATTTTACGGCATTGAAACAGTTAGAGCCGGATTTGGCGGAAAAATTGTTGCAATATACAAAAAACAGGGCGAAAAAGTACAAAAAGGCGAAATAATGGCATTTATTAAGTAGTTTTTTTTGATGTTTATATAGGCGGCATTACGGGTTAATGCCGCTTTTTAAGAATGAATGCCAAAACAATATTGATTTTTTTCGCTGTTTGCTGCATACAGTCAGCAATAGCGCAGACCCTTGTTTCCTACGACTGGGGCGAGCCCTTTTTGGACGAAACCCACGCCATGTATGACACTACGGCTGCAAGTTTTCTGAAATCTATCACACGCTTGGAAAAAGCATACAGCGAAGAAGGTGAGTTAGAGAGCTATCAGCTTGTGCATCAGAAAATTAAAATAAACAACAACGAAGCCCTTGAGCTCTTTAACACTATAAGTTTTTCCTTGTCTACCTTCAGCGAAATAGTATCGCTGAAAGCCCGTTTCATCGGCAGAGACGGGCGAGTGGTGGAATTAGACGCGTCGCACCTGAGAACAATCGAAAACGAAGACGGCACGTTCAAACTTCTTGCCATCGAAGGCGCGGAAGCAGGCGGTATAATAGAATATTTCTGGGTCAGGAAAGGTTTCCGCAATCTGTACGGAAACCAGAGGCTGCAGTCCGGATTTCCAAAGCAGTATGTCGTTTTTGAAATCACCTGTCCGGCAAATCTGCGTTTCATATCAACGTCCTACAACGGCGCTCCAGAAATGGTTGAAAGCATTGATACGGCAACGCTGACACGCACCTACCTGTTAGAAGCGCACGATGTGCCGGCGTTGCGACCGGAGAGGTACTCCTTCTACGAAGCCAATCTGAAACGGGTAGAATATACATTAGCCTACAATTACGGCTATAGTCCCGACCGCATCTATGACAGGGCGCAGTTAGCGCAATATTTTCAAAAATATTTGCTTACGCTACACTCGTCGGAAGAGCGCGCATTGAAAAGAGTGGCGCGGAAAATAAGACCGCCCAGACGACTTTCTGACGAGGGAAAAATAAGATACATAGAGAACTATGTAAAAACAAATTTTCAACTTTTTGACGAAAAAACTCCGGGGTTAGACATTTCGACGATTACGGGCATTGCGAACACGAACTACGCTGACCCCACGGGATATATTCGTCTGTTTTCGGCATTGTTTCAACACTACAATTTGCCTTTTAATATTGTCCTCACATGCGACAAAAGCAAACGCAGATTTGACAGCAGTTTCGACGGATACAATTTTTTAGACGATATACTTTTCTATTTTCCGGCAATCGACAATTTTCTCGACCCAAACACGATGTATAACCGTTTGGGTATAATAGGCAGCGAATATATTGGCAATCAGGCATTATTTTTTAAACCGGCAGCAGGAAATATGCTGGTTGCTGAAGCCGGCATAATCCCGGATAACGACTATACGGAAAGTATGCATAACACCGTTGCTCATGTGAAGATTAGCCCGCAGGAACCGTTGGCGCACTACACCACAACACACAGTTTTACGGGACATACCGCAAGTTTTCTGCAACCCTTCATGCACATTGCCGGAAACGAAAACAGGTTGCGATTTGTACAGGAAATTTTGCAAACTGATGCAAGCTCTAACAGACTGTTAGACTGGACAATATCTAATGAAAGACCAGCCGACTGGTTTTTGAAACCTTTGGTTGTTACCGGAGCGCTTTCGGGCGATATGCTTGTAAGTCGCGCCGGCAACTATCTGTTGTTCAGGATTGGCGAACTGATAGGCAAACAGGTTGAAATGTATCACGAAAAAGACCGTGTGTTGCCCGTTGAAACTGAAGCTACCAGAAGCTACGACCGCAAGCTGACAATAGAAATCCCGGACGGCTACGAAATACAAAACCCGGAAGTATTGATGATGAGCGTAGAATTAGTGCAAAACGGACAAGTAGAAGCATTTTTCTATTCGGAATATACTATTAAGGAAAACATTTTAACGGTCAAATGCACAGAAGGCTACAAGAAAACTTTTTTTCCCGTAGAAAAATATACCGAATACGTAAACGTAATCAATGCCGCCGCAGATTTTAACAAGATAGTACTGATATTGAGGGAGAAGGAATTGTAAATTATTTTCCGTTACCCTGCATCGACTTGTGCTATCGAAAAACTTATCAATCCGGTCAATGCTAATGCGCTGATATAAAATACAATGACGCTTGGTGATGGTACTTGTAGCTGGATGACAGAAACTAACAAACTGTCAATCTGCTCCAGAAAGTGAGCAAAGCCATATATGGCAAACATAAGCGCCAAGCCTGTGATTACAAACGTTACCATTACAATTTGCGGCAACACGTTATTACGCTCGGGCAACTGCCTGATAACACGTTCTGAAAAACCGTCATCGGGAACGTCGACCTTGTGCTCTATAAATATCTTTTTAAAACTTTTGTCGTTCATTTTAAATAATTTAAACTAATAATTCTTAAAAAATGTCGCCAATTTTTCCTTTCCGCGGTGTAAGTGCGATTTAATGGTTCCTGTCGGGCAATCCATTATTTTTGAAATCTTGGCTATTGTTTGGTCTTCCATGTAAAACAACAACATTGCTGTTCGTTCGTCCTCTTTTAGTACCTTTAAAGCCTCTACAAAATCTATGCCAAAATCGAGATTGGGGGTATCAGATGTCATTTTGTCACAAAGTATTTCCACATCTACGTCTATGTTTGTTGAATTTTTTTTTGCCCGCACATAGTCGTAGAAAATATTGTAGGCAATGCGATACAGCCACGTTGAAAATTTAGCTGCGGCACGAAACGAGGCTATGTTTAGCCATGCTTTTACGAAAGTGTCTTGTGCCAGGTCTTTGCTCAGTTCTTCGTCGCCCCCTGTCAAATTTATGAAAAATCGCCGTATGGGCGACTGGTAAGCCTCTACCAGCTGGCTAAAAGCTTTCCGGTCGCCCAACAACGATGCGCGCGAGACTAACAATGCGTCACTTTGCATCTTCACTGGCGTTTTTTCCCTTTTCGAGAAAATGAATGAGCACGTAGGCTACCCCGATAAAAAACGGAATAATACCCAAAGACGCTGCTTTTTTCAGTTCAACTCCCGGGACAGCGCCACCCGACATCCAGATAAATAACGCTACTCCAATACCTACAGCAATACAGATAATTCCGGTATTGAGAGGATTGCGTTTTTGTTTATCCTTCAAAGGCTCCACAAACAAATCTGCCGGTATGGGTTGTCCCTTTTCAAGGGCTTTGGCATACAACTCGGCTTGCAGATGTTGGCGTTTGCCTCTTTCTTTGCTTTTGAACCATACTATCAATACGACCATGGCTGCGGGGACAAAAAACACCCCAAGAATTGCAAGTACACTTTCCATTACTTTTAAATTTAAAATTGTTGATAAAAAAATTATATTTCCCATTAGACGTAAACAAACATCAATTTGGTTGCAAAAGTTGAAAAAAAAAACTTTTTTTTTATTTTGCAACCTTTTGTAGTTATCAAAACGTCTAACGACAAATTTTATTTTATAAACAAAAAAAGTTAGATTTAGAACCATGAAAATGTTATTTTTAAATTTTGTTATTACAGTTTTGTGTGCCACGCAGGTACACGCACAGTCGGTCATTCAGGGCAGAATATTACAGACCGACGGTCAGGCGCTCGATTTTGCCTCAGTAGTATTGTACAGCGCCACAGATTCAGCGTTGTTGCAGGGAACTATCGCCAATTTGGATGGAGAGTTCTCATTCGGAAGGCTCAATCAGGGCGAATATTTTGTTACTGCCTCGATGATGGGATTTGAGAGCGTCACCGTTGGCATAAGCGTTGACGGCGGGCAAACTTATACTTTGCCTGACATTATTTTGAGCGAAAGCTCCCACCAATTGGCAACATTGACTATAACAAGCGCGCGCCGCTTCGTAGAACAACATGCCGACAAGATGGTTATCAACCCCGAGGCGAGCATTACCGGCGCTTCTGACGATGTGCTGGAGGTTTTGCGTAAATCGCCCGGCGTGATTATTGACAAGGACGACAATATCACCCTGAAAAACAATAGCGTAATGGTGATGGTAGACGGACGCCCCACGCATCTGTCGGGCGAAGAGTTAGCCGCTTTGTTGCGCACTATGCAAGCCACGTCTGTAGAGCGCATAGAGATTATCGAAAATCCATCGGCGCGCTTCGATGCAGAAGGCTCCGGCGGCATTATCAATATTCGCACCAAACGCAGTATGACGTGGGGATACAACGGCAGCATTACGGCGGGAATAGACGTTTGGAAGCGTTTTTCGGAAAATGCAGGTATAAATTTGAACTATAGAAGCCAAAAATGGAACATATACGGCAACTACAACGGTGGAAACAACCGTGGATGGAGCGATTTGGAATTGTCGCGACGATTCATGCAGTCAGACGGCTCGTCGTTCACACAATACACGTACGGAGAATGGATAAACAGCTACAATAACGCTAATGTTGGCGTAGATTATTTCGCAACGGACAACCAAATAATAGGATTTATGGCAAGAACAAACTTCGGAACCGTTGTCGCCAACGATGAAGGCGACGCCCGCATTGCCGACGTTAACGACAGAGACATACAAAAAATGAACACCCAAAAATATGGAGATAGAGACTGGCTAAACGTGTTATTAAACCTGAACTATAAATGGTCTATAGATTCTCTTGGTCAAGAACTTACAGTCGATTTGGACATGGCAAATTATTCTATGAACCAGCTACAGGAGCTTTCTACTTCCTACATTCCACCGCAAGCGGCAGACAACATCGTGTTGAAACAACGCGGGATTTCCGAGTTTTACTCTGTCAAAGCCGATTATGTGTTGCCGGCGTCGGCTTACGCAAGGTTCGAAATGGGTTTCAAATCGAGTTGGGCAACCATAGACAGCGACCTTGACTATAAGCAACAAGATGAAAACGGCACATGGGACGACCCGCGCAGAATGAGCAACCGCTTCCTGTATAGCGAAAATATCAATGCCGCATACTTTAGCGCCCATTATACATTTAGCGCAAATACGAGCGCGCAGCTCGGCATACGCAGCGAACAGACCATATCAAGCGGCAATAACATAACGAGCTTCGAACTCAACGAGCGCAACTATTTTAACCTGTTTCCCAGCGCCTTTGCGCAACATACTATAAACGACAACCATCGCCTTGGCGTTTCCTACAGTTATCGCATCGGGCGTCCGCCATACGGAATGTTAAATCCTTTCATGTGGATGATAGACCCCTACACGTACAACGAAGGCAACCCGTTTCTTGGCGCACAGTTTACCCATGCAAGCAAACTGTCGTACACGCTCAAAAGCAAATATATCTTTTCGTTGAGCCACAGCTATACGCGTGATGCGTGGGTACAGGTTCTGGAACAAGACGACCAAACGCGCACAACCTTTATAACTTGGGCAAACCTGAACAATCATCACAATACCGCCGCACAGCTCACGCTACCGATAGAAATAACGAGATGGTGGCGAACGAACACTAATGTTACCGGTTTTTGGGGTCAATACAATTCGCCTTATCAAGACGGCATTATAGATGTTTCTCAGTTCACTTTTCAGGGCAACACCACCTTTACGTTTACGCTGCCAAAAGATTTCGCCATAGAGCTTCGGGGCTCCTATACCAGCAAAGCCGCATACAGCATGGCATATATGAAGGCGCGCGGCTCAATAGACATAGGCGCTCACAAACAGCTTTTCGACAAAAAGGCAACGCTGAGGCTCAGCATCAGAGACGTATTCGACCTGATGGAAAACAGGTATACGATGCAATATGAAAACTTGGACGTGAGCGGCAAAGAGCGTTGGCAAAGTCGTCGCGCGAGCCTCTCGTTTACCTGGCGCTTCGGAAAAACCGACGTCAAAGCGCCAAGACAACGTAGCGCCGGATTGGAAGAAGAAACCGGAAGAGCAAACTGAGGAAAAGAGTATTTTAGATTCCTCACTTCGTTCGGAATGACTATGCACGTATGTAAAAAAGGGGTAAGGCGTGCGACGACTTCGCCGTCGCACGCCTTACCTCAACTCTACGTTTTAAAGCAGGCAGTCATTTCGACCGAAGGGAGAAATCTAACAGCAGTATGTTACTTCATCCCTTCCCAAACAAATTTATCCTTCTTTATCAGGCATTTATGTCTGTAGTAGATAATAGTACGGAAGTAACTTCTCCATTCTTCCTTAAAACCTACTGTACTCCTGTCCATCGCTGAAACAACGTCAAGTTCCTGAAACTTGCTGAAAATTTCGCTCGGGCGCTCTTTTTTGTGTTTATATTCTAACCAACTGTGCGCAAGACCGCCTTCGGTTATAATTCTTTCGGGTCTATCTACGGTATTTTCGTTTCTGTCGTATTTGCGATACTTGAAAAAATCAAAATCCAAAGTTCGCGCATTATCAAAAAGAGGCGAAAAGGTGCATTTGTCATCTTTTGTACAAAATCCCACATTTCCACAGTGTCTATCTTCATTTTCCAATAAAAAATCAAATAAACACATTTCCCAAAGTCTTGTCACACAATCATCTACATCACATTTTTTTTCTCTTTCGAAATAACTTATTAAATCTTCGAGACTATACTCGTAAATACAATAATCCGAACTAAATCCGATTTTTTCAAACAAACCGTATTCGCCGGTAAAATCTTTGCAAATAACAGCAGGGTAGTCCTGGTAAATTCCCATCATCGTTTGCTGGGCAGAGTAACCACATTCCCGAATGAAGGTACTCGATATATGTTCTGTGTAACATTCTAAAGAAACCCTGAATGACGATTTCATGAAATATAACTCGCCGTTTATCTGAAGACCCTTATTGTAATTGTATAACCTGTTGTTAAACATGTCATCTTCAATTACAATTAACGAAGCATCCGGTGACAGTACAGAACGTGTGTCTGCTTCATCTAAAAACTTTGCATAACTGTTTGCATATTTGCTCATATTCGAATATCCTTTAAAGTTTCCATCGCCACCACGCACGTTTTCTTATGAAAAGCAATACTATACTTATATATTTTTTCATATCCTTCGCGCTTCAAATTATGTATATATGTCTTTTCTTCTATCTGTTTCAGACCGATTTGGGCTTCTTTATTTAATATTTCGCTTATTTTGGCTGACGTACGCGCCGGTTTAACAGTCGAACTCGCTGTTTTTGCGGACGAACGCGCTGTTTTTGCGGTCGCGCCTGCAATTTCGGCGCTGCAATGTTTAAATTCTATCACTGCGGCATATTTTTCTTTGTCGTCGGGCTTTATCAGGCAGTCTGACCGCCCTTTGCCGCTTTCGGGGTTTGAATATACAACATAATCTTCTGAAACGGCTAAAAGTATTCCGAAAATAAACATGTGATAACTGTTTTCTTCTTTAAAATCGTGGCA
>Ga0099364_10004587_pt1 | contig 20884 bp, 16 predicted proteins | sample TergutTh196P3_FD_73070 | JGI IMG/M metagenome (GOLD analysis project Ga0099364, IMG submission 73070) | Microcerotermes parvus P3 segment gut microbial communities from Pointe-Noire, Republic of the Congo - Th196 P3 | ecosystem: Host-associated > Arthropoda: Insects > Digestive system > Gut ... | reverse complement strand
GCGGGGACGTCCCTCAATTTTGGCGGACGCGTTTGAGGCGACCCTTGCCGCCATGTATCTTGACGGCGGTTTTTTACCGATAGCGCAACTCATAGAAAAGCATTTTGATTTTCAAAAAATGCCCATCCGCGTCAAGAACAGCGATTATAAGACGATGCTGCAAGAGGTTGTTCAAGTCAAAAGCGGACAACAGCTCGTTTATAATGTCACAGACGAAAGCGGGCCCGATCATCTAAAGTTTTTTGATGTGGAGGTTCGGTTAAACGATAACCCAATAGGGCAGGGCAGAGGCAGGAGCAAAAAAGAAGCGGAACAGAATGCCGCAAAAGCCGCACTCGCGCATTTGAAAAGGAGCGATGTAGATTGTATCTGAAATCTCTTGAAATACAAGGTTTTAAGTCTTTTCCCGAAAAGACCTGCCTATTATTTGATAAACCGATTACGGCTATCGTTGGCCCTAATGGCAGCGGTAAGTCTAATATTTCCGATGCCCTTTTGTGGGTTATGGGTGAACAATCCAGCAGAACACTCAGGGGCGGTAAGATGGAGGATGTTGTTTTTGGCGGAACCCAAAGGCGCACACAACTCGGTTTTGCCGAAGTTTCACTTGTAATCGATAACTCTGAAGCTAAGCTGGCGCTTGACACTACGGAAGTAATGATTACGAGAAGGTATTATCGTTCAGGCGAGAGTGAATATTATATCAACCGTTCAAGCGTTCGGCTCAAGGATGTGCATGAGCTACTCATGGATACAGGGCTCGGCAGGGAAGGTTACAGCATTATCGGACAGGGCAGGATAGCTGAGATTCTTTCTACGAAGTCAAAAGACCGACGCGAGATTTTTGAAGAAGCGGCAGGTATTTCCAGATACAGGCACAGGAAGGAAGAATCGGAGAGGAAACTCGGTCAAGCGGAAGAAAACCTTGTAAGGATCGGCGATAAGATAGCAGAGCTGGAGTTGCAAGTAGAGCCGCTGCGTTTGCAAGCGGAAGTCGCAAAGAAATTTTTGCTGTTTAGAGACGAGCTGCGCGGCCTCGAAATCTCTGTTTGGCTTCATCAGTTGACGGCATTACAAGGCAAAGCGGAGGAGGCGGAAAAGAATCACGCTATCGCAAAGCTGACACTTGATGCCGCGTCAGGGGAGCTTGACAATGATTACTCTCAAATCGAAACCTCGTCGGACAAAATGAGAAGATGTGATATCGACTCGGAAGCCGTCCGTGAAATGATATCATCCGCAGAAACCCAACAGGCTGATTTGAGCAGTGAGGTCGCCGTGCTGAAGTCACAGCTTGAAGGGAATGTCGTTCAGATCGAAAGGCTTGACCAAGAGCTCAAAAGCGGCGATGAACAGCAGGACGGAGTCGCCGAACAGATAAAAAGCCGCGAGGACAGGCTTGATGAGATCAAAAATGAGCAATCAACAATAAATGACAAATCACAGGCTCTTTTTGCCGAGCTTGACAGCATTTCCGGTTTGGCGGGTGGTTTTGCCGATGAACTCAGCAAAATGCTGGTAAATGAACAAGAGCTGCAAAATCAAATAAGTGACTGCAAATCCGAGCTTTCCGCCCTCGCCTCACAAGCACAGGAGCTTTTTGACAGGGAAAACGGGGTTAAGCTCGAAATCGCCGAAGCGGGCGAGTTTATAAACCAACGAAAATCAGAACACGAAAACTGCTTGAAAGAAGTTGAGAAACTTCGTGATGAAGTTACTTCGATTGGTAATGTGGTAAACGGCCTTACGTTAAAAGCTGAAGGCAGAATAAAAAAAGCGGCGGAGGCGGGTGAAAACCACGAACGGCTCCTCAATCAGCTCAATAATCTCAAATCGAGACATCTAATGCTCAGTGAGATGGAGAAGGATTTTCAAGGTTATTCAAAAGCGGTCAAGCTAATCATGCAGGAATCCGCGAGAGGTGTGATAAAAAACACGCACGGAACAGTCGCAAGCCTGTTGAAAACAAGCGGTAAATTTGCTGTAGCGATAGAAACCGCGTTAGGCGGGGCGATGCAAAATATCATAGTTGACTCCGAAGATGACGGCAAGGCGGCTATAACCTATCTGAAACGCCGTGACGGCGGCAGGGCTACATTTCTCCCGTTGACCACTATCAAGGGTAATGTCCTAAACGAGAGCCAAGTCGGCAATGACGACGGCTTTGAAGGTGTTGCGTTTGACCTTATTGACTTTGACCCAAAATACAGGGGTGTATATGAAAGCCTTCTCGGACGTGTTGTAATCGCCGATGACCTCAACTCCGCTATCAGGATTGCCAAAAAACATGGTCAAAGATTTAAGATAGTAACACTTGACGGACAGGTAATAAATGCCGGTGGTTCAATGACCGGCGGTTCGATTGCCACACATTCGGGCATAATCTCACGCGCAAACGAAATATCAAAGCTCAAAGAGATGATTGAATCATTTGCCGAACAGTTGAAACAAGCAGAGGCAGTTCTCGCGGAATGTAACCGCGCGAAAAATGCCGCTGAATATGAATTGTCTACAGCGCGGGATGAACTTACGCAAGCGCGTGAAAGCCTTATCAGGCTGGAAAGTGACGAGAAGTTGTCCTCGCAGTTATTAACAGCCGCAAATGAAGCTCTTGCCGCGCTCAAAACTGAAATCGACTCTGTTAATGAGAGGATCAAACTCAACAGCGATGATACTATCACGGTTAGAGCAAAGATTGAGCAGCTTATTTCCGAGGTGGAAAGACTTAAAAAGAGCATCGAAGAAGCCACACTCGGTCAAGAGCGCCTCACGGAAGAAAGAGAACGTGTTAATGAGGCTTTGTCGAATCTCCGTGCCGATACCGCTTCTCTTGATGCCGAAAAAGACGCGTTGGAAAAAGCGGTTTTGGAGCTTGGTGTCTTACGAGATGAAATGACTGACAGCCATAACCGTCAACTGGAGACAGCGCGGGAGCTAAATCAACGAAACGAAGAAATCCGCGCGGCGATCATCGACAAGGAACGCTTATCAAGCACGGTTGAACACAAGATAACGGAACATAAGAATCACCTTACGGAGCTTAATGACAAAAAACTTGAGATTGAAGCGGAGCGGGTGAGGTTAAATAAAGCCGTTCAGGATAAAAATAAAGAGATTCTGGATTTAGAACGTGAGTGCTCGCGGCTTGAACAGAACAAACTAGCGGCGCAAATGGAAGAAAAACAGATTTTGGATAATCTGTGGGATACATACGAACTCAGCAGAACCGCAGCGGCGACAGCGGGTGCGCCTATTGAAAGCCTTGCCGCGGCAGGGCGGACTATTTCTACGCTTAAACGTCAGATAAAAGAGCTTGGCAGTCCGAATATCGGAGCGATAGATGAGTTTGAACGTGTCAATACACGCTATACATTCCTTACGACACAGCGGGATGATGTACAAAAAGCAAAAACAGAGATATTAGTCATTATAGACGGCATTACAGCACAAATGCGTGATATCTTTGTAAGGGAATTTGCCATTATTAATGAAAGCTTTGAGAAAACTTTCAAAGACCTCTTTGGCGGCGGCAAAGCGTCACTGATACTCGAAGACGCTGACGATGTATTGGCGTGCGGCATTGATATTCAGGTTCAACCGCCGGGTAAATCCCTAAAAACACTCACGTTACTTTCGGGCGGTGAAAAAGCCTTTGTGGCGATTGCGATTTATTTTGCTATATTAAAAGTTAGGCCTCCACCCTTTGTTGTCATGGATGAGATCGAAGCCGCTCTTGATGATGCTAACGTTATGCGTTTTGCCGAGCATTTGCGCAGAATGTCAAATAATTCGCAAATGGTTGTCATTACGCACAAACGTGTCACTATGGAGGAAGCCGACGTTCTTTTCGGGGTCACAATGCAAGAACACGGCGTATCAAGCATACTCAAAATCGACCTCGAAGAAGCGGAAAAACATATCTCAAAAGCATAGCAGTATACCTCGATACTATTTTGACTTTGTTAATGGGTTAGTATATAATGCGTAGTGCGATAGTACCTTAAAATATCTGTAAGGTACTATCGCCGTGCGAAAGCGCGGCGCGCCGGTGCGTAGACTTAAAATGCGCCAGCCGGATTCATTCCGGCGGTTAAGCGCATTTAGTCGTAGCGCACGGCGTCCGGGTTGTGGGGCGGAGCCTCACGTTAGAACAGTAAGGATGAGTATATAAATTGGGATTTATCAATAAACTTAGAGAAGGCCTTTCAAAAACCTCAAAGAGTATTTCGGTTCAGTTGAGCGGAATGTTTGCCGCATTTACCGGGGCGAATGAGTCTTTTTTTGAGGAGCTTGAAGAAGTCTTAATACTTGCGGATTTGGGTGTTCAAACAGCAACGGACGCGGTCGAGAGGCTTCGTGAAGTGACTCGCGAAAACGCTTTCCGCAGCGGTGATGAAATCAAAAACGCGCTTTCCGACATTCTTGCCGAGTTTCTTGATGTTGGGGATAAGCAAATATCACTTCGCACAAAACCATCGGTCATTCTTGTCATTGGTGTAAACGGGGTAGGGAAGACCACCACTATCGGGAAACTCGCGCTGAAATATGTCTCTGAAGGGAAGAAGGTTCTTCTCTGCGCAGGAGACACTTTTCGCGCGGCGGCAGGGGAGCAGCTTTCGATTTGGGCACAGCGGGCGGGAGCCGATATCGTTCGCAGAGATGAAAGCGCTGACCCTGCGTCTGTGATTTTTGACGGTATCAGCGCGGCGAAGGCGCGGGGTGTTGATGTTGTTATTTGTGACACAGCCGGCAGGCTTCATACAAAATCCAATCTAATGAATGAGCTCAGTAAAATCAGCCGTGTAATAGACCGTGAACTGCCTGATGCGGACAAAGAGACATTGTTGGTCATTGACGCGACTACAGGCCAGAACGGGCTCATTCAGGCAAAACAATTCAAGGAAAGCGCAAAAATCACCGGTATTGTTTTGACAAAACTGGACGGAACGGCAAAAGGCGGTATCGTGTTCGCAATAGCCGATCAACTGCGTATTCCCGTCAAACTCGTAGGCGTCGGCGAAAAACCCGATGACCTGATAGAATTTGAATCTCGCGATTTCGCAGAAGCGGTTTTGTCGATTAGGGGTTAGGAAAATTGTGAAATTTATTATTGCTACTAATAACCCCGGGAAATTGCGGGAGATGCGGGAGATATTATCACAACAAGGTTTTGATGCTGTTTCACCGTCAGATGCGGGGATAGATATTCAAATCGATGAGACGGGCGCGACTTTTAGAGAAAACGCCTTACTCAAAGCGCAGGCTATCTGCGGCATTTCCAAACTTCCGGCGATTGCGGACGACTCAGGCTTGGCAGTTGAGGCGTTGGGCGGCGAGCCGGGTGTATATTCCGCAAGATACGGCGGAGATATTGATAATACGGCACGAAATGCGTTATTATTAAATAATATGAAGGATATGGAACAAAGAGCCGCAAAATTCGTCTGTAGTATTATATGCCTTTTCCCGGACGGTAGGCAAATATCCGCCGAAGGGGAGTGTCATGGTGAAATCTCACATGAGCCACGCGGAGACGGCGGTTTTGGTTACGACCCTGTTTTTATCCCAAACGGAATGAATAAAACAATGGCGGAACTCACAAGTAAAGAGAAAAATGAAATCTCTCACAGAGGTAAAGCTCTTGATATATTAAGCCGTGAATTAAAACGCACTGTGGTTTAGGATTTAGGATTTAGGGGTTAGGGGTTAGGATTAAATTCCCCTCTGGGGAGGGGTGTCACGGAGTGACGGGGTGGTTCTGCGAGGCGAAGCCGAGCAGAGGGTTCCCCCGTAATGGAGTAAACAATTTGAAAGTTGGTATTTACGGCGGTACATTTAATCCGCCGCATATAGGGCATTTAAGGTCAGCACAGGCGGCGATTCGTCAGCTCGGGCTTGATTTATTGATTATTGTTCCGTGCGGTGTCCCCTCACATAAACCATTACCGCAAGATACTCCACCCGCAGACATTCGTATGAAAATGGCCGCGCTCACTTTTGAAAGCGTTGAACGAACAGAGATATCAGATATTGAAACAAAAAATCCAACTCCAAGCTATACTGTAGATACTGCGGCTAAGATAAAAGAAAACTATCCCGATGCGGAGATTTTTTTGCTTGTCGGAACAGATATGTTTTTGACACTTGATGATTGGAAAGACAGCAAAACATTACTCAAAACCATTTCACCCGCTGTATTTTCCAGAGGTCAGGATGATGCCGCGCTGATTGCCGGTAAATCGGACTTTTTACAGAAAAGTTATGGTGTCAAAAGCGAAATCGTATACAACAATGTTATCGAAATTTCGTCTTCAGAGTTGCGGAAAATGCTTCAAAACCGCAGAGGTTGTGAGTATTTCACAGAAGAAACATACGCTTATATTATAAAAAAGCGATTATATAACGCAAAACCGGACTGGAACCGGCTGCGCAGCCGCGCTCATTCGATGCTGAAACCGGAGCGCATACCCCATGTAGTTGGTTGTGAGGAAGAAGCGCTCCGTCTTGCCAAGCGTTGGGGAGTGGACCCGGACGAGGCTCGCGAGGCCGCGATTTTGCATGACATCACTAAGAAAGCGTTACCCCATGAGAATCTTGCCATAATTGAAAAATACGGCACAAAAGGCATGGTGCCAAACAGAATTTCTGATTACAAAAAAGGCGAGGAAAAGCTCCTGCACTCAAAAACCGCCGCCTTGATCGCGCTTAATGAGTTTGGCGTGTCGCAGACAGTCGCCGAGGCGATCGACTGTCATACCACAGGCAAGCGCGGGATGTCAAAGTTAGACAAAATCATATATTTAGCTGACTATATCGAACCCACAAGAGACTTTGACGGTGTTGATATATTAAGGGTGCTTTCCTATGAAAACCTCAACGAAGCCGTAAAAATGGGAATTGAGCTTACAGTAAAAGACTTGACGGAACGCGGAATCCCCCCCTGCCAAACAAGCTTAGGCGCTTTGGATGAGTTGTGACCGCACGTTAAATTTGCGGATTGGCGGAACTTCGTGTGTAATGAATGATTGCTATGAAATCATTCATACGGAGTAATTATAGTCCATACAAAAAAAGGAAAATATAATGAAAATTTTAGGCAGTAAAAGAAAAGGTAAGCATATAGGAAAAAATACCGGCAATGGTAACGGTAACGGGAGCGTAAGTGACAGCGTAAGCAGCGCCGCAAGCAGCGTAAGCGACGGCGTAAGCAGTGTTGCAAGTGTTAGCAGTGCCGCAAACGAGGTTACGGGTCTTTCCGGGATATTCAATACTATTGCAAAGATTTGGAAGATTAAAGCTGTGAAAATTGTATCAATTATTTTAGGCGCTATTCTCGTTTTGACAGGCTCAATGTATGCGTATTACAGATCTGCGATCAGCACGCCGCCCGAACAAACGGGGCGCATGAGACCCGCAGCGCAAGCGCTTGAAGCGGATGCCGATCCCGACAATCCTTCAGCGCCGGGAACAAGTCCGAATGAGATACTACCCATCGAGGAACGCGGTTCACGTAAAGAAGGCGTTTATACCTTTTTGATCTTCGGCATAGACGATGCCCGAAGCGATGTCATCATGTGCGCGACATTTGATGCAAAGAATTACACTGTTGAAGTAGTGAATATCCCACGTGACACAATGGTAAACCTTAATGGCAATATGGCAAAAATAAACACTATAGTACCTACAAAAAACCGCGAGTTCAGAGATGAGGATAACGCGGAACTCCTCGCAATGAAAGCGGTTAAAGAAGAATATATCAACATTCTCGGTTATGAAGTTGACTTTTACGTAAGCGTTGATATGCGGGCGTTTGTCGCTCTTGTAGACTCGATAGGCGGAGTGGAGTTTTATATTCCCACAAATATGAGTTATGTTGATACATATCAAAACCTCAACATTCAATTTTCACAGGGCTTGAAAAAGCTAAACGGGCAGCAATCGCTCGAAGTATTGAGATATCGGAGATACCGCGCGGGAGATATTCAAAGAATTAGTGTTCAGCAAGACTTTCTCATGGCGGCGACTGAGCAGATTCTGGCAAAAATCGGTGTCAGGCAACTCCCTGATTTAATTACAACTTTTGTTAGATATGTCAAAACAGACATCAGTTTCAACGATTTGCTTTGGTTTGGAACAGAGTTTTTGAAAATGAAAACCGAAAATGTCAATTTTGAGACAATGCCCGGATTCTATAATGACAGTGCCGGCGGTGCGTCTTATGTTACCATATTGGTAGATTTATGGCTTGAAATGATAAATAACAATATCAATCCATTTTATGAAGAAATCGAATATGAAGACCTCAGTATTCTGACCCGTAATTCAAACGGAAGGCTTACTATGACTGATGGCACGAATCCCGACAGGCAGTGGGGCGGCGGGACAAACAGGCCGCCAAGCGACTTCGTTGCTCCAAGCGGGCCGACTGGCACAAACGGCGGCAGCAGTTCTAACAACAACAACAATAATAATTCAAACAGTTCTGATGATGCCGAGCAGACCGGCGACTTCACCGACCCTGAGAACATATCCGACACGCAGAGCGAAGATTCTCCCGGAGGTTCTGCTAACAATACACAATCCGGTGAACAATCAAATACATCAAATGAAAATGAGATAGACGGCGATGACCCGCCAACGGCTGAATATCCCCCCGATTCACCAACTGACCCTGATATTTTCGCGCCGTTTACACCGGGCGGACAGGAGCCTGAGCCTGAACCCGAACCTCCGCCCGAGCAATCTACTGACCCCGCGCCCTTTACACCCATGCCGGATCCGGAGTAATCGTAGCGTATAAACGTCGCCACATTATGTGTGCCACATTCTGCGTCTCCTAAAACGTGAAATGAAAGGATAATTAATATGCTGACACCAAAAGAGATCGTTGATTTAGCCACAAAAGCACTTGATGACAAAAAGGCAAAAGATATCGTTTTATTGAAAACAACTGATGTCACAGTGCTTGCGGACTTCTTTTTGATTTGTACCGCAGGCTCAACTACGCATATTAAAACACTTAGCGATGAGGTCGAAAGAGTTCTGAAAGAAAACGGTGAAGCTCCGTTGCGTGTCGAAGGACGCAGGGCGGGCGGCTGGGTTCTGATTGATTTTGGATGTGTTGTCGTACATCTATTCTTAGCGGAAGTTCGCGATTTTTATACATTGGAGCGTTTATGGGGCGACGCAGAAACGGTTGTTTAGGAGTTAGGATTTAATGAAATACGATTTTAGTAAAATTGAGAAAAAATGGCAGGATATTTGGGAAGAAAAGAAACTATTTGCTGCCGTCAACGGTGACACGCGCCCAAAATACTACGCGCTTGTCGAGTTTCCGTACCCTTCAGGGAGCGGATTGCATCTTGGGCATCCGCGCCCATATACGGCAATGGATATTGTTTCACGCAAAAAGCGTATGCAGGACTTTAATGTTTTATTTCCTATTGGTTTTGACGCGTTCGGGCTGCCAACGGAAAATTACGCTATCAAAAGCAAGATTCATCCCGCCATCGTTACGGAAAATAATATAAAACGCTTTACCCAGCAGCTCAAAATGTTGGGGTTCAGCTTTGATTGGGATAGATGTGTAGACACGACCGACCCGAATTACTATAAATGGACCCAATGGATTTTCCTCAAACTCTTTGAAAAAGGGCTTGCATATAAACAGAAAATGCCCGTCAACTGGTGTCCGTCATGCCATTGTGTGTTAGCAAACGAAGAAGTTGTTGAAGGGCTTTGCGAAAGATGCGGCGAACACGCGGTCAGACGTGAAAAATCTCAATGGATGCTAAGGATCACAAAATACGCGCAAAGGCTTATCGACGACCTTGACAATGTTGACTATGTGGAGAGGGTCAAGATACAACAGCGCAACTGGATCGGCCGCTCAGACGGCGTTGAAATCATCTTCAAAACTACCGCAGGCGATGATATATGTGTCTTTACCACACGCCAAGATACATTATTCGGCGCAACATATATGGTTATCTCACCCGAACATGAACTTTTGTCAAAATGGAAACCCGAAAACGCCGCGGAGCTTAAAGTTTATCAAGACGCGGCGGCACAAAAGTCGGATTTTGAACGCACTGAAATGGCGAAGGAAAAAACCGGAGTGGAGATCAAAGGCATACGCGCCATAAACCCGGCGACAGGCGGCGAAATCCCGATTTTTATTTCGGATTATGTCCTTGCGACTTATGGAACCGGAGCGATCATGGCTGTCCCCGGACATGATGAGCGTGACTGGGAGTTTGCGAAAAAGTTTGATCTGCCTATTGTAGAGGTCGTTTCCGGCGGCAATATAGATGAAGCGGCATACACTGACTGCGATACGGGCACTATAGTAAACTCCGGTTTTATAAACGGTCTTTCTGTAGACGATGCCAAAGCAAAAATGACAGAATGGCTGGCAGAGCAAAAACTTGGTGAGGCGAAGGTCAATTATAAGCTGAGGGATTGGGTTTTCTCTCGTCAGCGTTATTGGGGCGAGCCTATTCCTATAGTTCTGTGTGAGCATTGCGGATATGTGCCGCTGCCGGAGGATGAGCTGCCGCTTATTTTACCCGATGTGGAGAAATATGAGACGACCGAAACAGGGGAGAGCCCGCTTGCCGCAATGACAGACTGGTTAGCGGTGGATTGCCCGAAATGCGGCTGCCCGGCACAGCGCGAGACTGATACAATGCCGCAATGGGCAGGTTCAAGCTGGTATTTTTTGCGATATGCCGACCCTCATAATACAAACGCTTTTGCTTCACGCGAGGCGATCGACTATTGGATGCCTGTTGATTGGTATAACGGCGGTATGGAGCACACGACCTTACATCTGCTTTATTCAAGGTTCTGGCATAAGGTTCTCTATGATATAGGGGTTGTAACGACACCTGAACCATATATGAAACGCACAAGCCACGGTATGCTGCTTGGTGAAGACGGCAGAAAGATGAGCAAATCATTAGGGAATGTAATAAACCCCGATGATATCGTAGTTGAATATGGCGCTGATACGCTCAGGCTGTATATTATGTTTGTCGGTGATTTTGAGAAAACAGCGTTATGGTCTTCGAAGGCAGTTAAAGGCTGTAAAAGATTCCTAGACCGTGTCTGGGCTCTTGCAGAAAAGAAACCGTCAGGTGACCATATATCAAAAACACATGAAACAGCTATTCATCAAACAATCAAAAAAGTTACCTCTGATATTGAGAGTTTGAAATTTAATACGGCGATTGCCGCGCTAATGACTTTGCTGAATGATTTCTATAATAACGAACCGTCACGCGCCGACCTAAAGGTTCTTCTGACTTTATTGTCGCCGTTTGCGCCTCATGTTGTTGAAGAAATCTGGGAAAATATGGGATTTGAGAGTTATGCGTCGTTGCAGGCATGGCCGGAATATGACGAAAGCAAAACGATAAATCAGATTCAAGAGCTTGCAGTCCAAATCGGCGGCAAACTAAAAACAACTATACAAGTACCGATTGATTCTGATGACGATACTGTGATTGCAGCCGCAAAAGCCGACCCTAAAGTCAGCCGAATAATCGAAGGTAAAGAAGTCGTCAAAACTATTGTCGTAAAGAACAGGATTGTAAATTTGATTGTACGTTAGGATTTAGGGGTTAGGATTTAGGGTGTAGGGTTATTGAATTAGGAGTAAACTCATTTACTGTCCTCGTGAGTTTGTCGTTGAAATGCCATAAGCCTCGGTACTTTTAGTTGTGGCATTATAGGAGTTAGGGGCGGATATTATCCGTCTGTGTAGTGTGAGTGCGTTCGGCATAGGATTTAGGCAAACCACCACCCCTAATTGAACAAAATCTTTATTTTGTTCAATTAGGGGTATCTGCAAATAAGGGAATCATGAGGAAATCATATTATGGACTACAGAGAAAACTCCCCCAAGATCATCCGTGATTTTCTTTTTTATCACGAGACTATCAAAGGCCATTCTAAACTTACGGTCGATGAATATTTTTTAGACCTTCGTACTTTTTTCAGATTTATCAAAATGCACAAGAATTATGCTCCGCGTAATTTACCTTTTAACGAAATCTCAATCATGGATGTCGATCTTGAAGTCGTCAAGTCTGTCACAATATCCGATGTTTATGAGTATTTGGCATTTCTTTCCCGTGACAGGCCAAAACATGGCAACAGCCGAAATACGGATTATGGGCTTTCCTCTGCCACCCGTGCCAGAAAAATTGCTGTTATTCGCTCTTATTACAAATATTTGACGCTAAAGAGCCATCAGATTGCGGAAAACCCTGTAGCTGACCTTGACTCTCCCAAGCCGCGCAAGTCTCTCCCCAGCTACCTCAGCTTTGAAGAATCTATGAAGCTCCTTGACAATGTTGAAGGCCCAAACAGAATACGTGACTTCTGCATCCTTACGATTTTCTTAAACTGCGGACTCAGGATATCTGAGCTTGCGGGGCTTAATTTTAACGACCTTCGTGAAGACTCTATCAGGATTCTGGGTAAAGGTAATAAAGAGCGCATAGTTTACATAAACGATGCGTGCGCTGACGCGATCAACTCTTATTTGAATGTCAGGAAAAACATTACCGGTGCGGATAAGAGAGCGTTTTTTATTTCGAGCCGCCTGACAAGGATCAGCACTTCCACTATCCACAGCCTTGTAAAAAAACATCTCCTCGCGGCAGGGCTTGACAGCTCCAAATATTCCTCGCATAAACTGCGCCACACCGCCGCTACCTTGATGTTGAAACATGGTGTTGATGTCAGAACACTTCAGGAACTACTCGGCCATGAACATTTGAACACAACTCAAATCTACACCCACGTAGAAAACGAAAGCCTACGCGACGCCGCCCACCGCTCTCCCCTATCGGATTACCGCAAAGGCTGATTTAAAAAACACTACCCGCGAGCCGTCTTGTGACAGCAAGACCTCGCGGGGTTTTTATGAAATGATGAAATATGTTGATTTAGTCTAAAAATGTGCAATGAAACGATTATTTACAAATGCGTTATGAGCATAGTATACTTGAATAGAGGCAGAACTGCCAACCAACGCTTGATATCCTTCGAGGTGATTTATGAAGTGGAAAGGGGCAAAAACATGAAATTGACAATAATATTAATCATTCTGCTGCTTGTGGCATATGAACTCATATTGGACTGGTTGGATTACAGGAATCGCAAAGCGCCGATTCCCGAGAATGTCAAGGACATCTACGATGAAGATACATATCTGAAACGGAACGAATACGAAAGGGAAAGCGCGAGGCTCTCTCTTATCGAAACGCTGATCAGCCTGCCCTTGTTTCTCCTTGTTTTAACATTCAACATACACAGTTTCCTGTTTGACTATGCAGGCCGTTTTTCGGACAACGTCTATTTCAAGACGTTTTTTATGCTCGGTGTCTTGGCTTTTCTCTCTAGCCTGATAATTGGCAATATTTTCAGTTGGTACGATACGTTTGTCATCGAGGCAAAGTATGGCTTTAACAAAACTACACGCAAGACTTTTGTTGCCGATACCATCAAGCACTTCTTTTTTGTCCGTTGCCTGCTCTGCGGAGGGGGGATTGCCCTGTTCATGTATCTATATACTTCCTTTGGAGACCGGGTGTTTTTGATTTTCTTCTTCGTGGCGGCTGCGTTTATCGTGGCGGCGCTTTTCTTCAGCCACGTTTTTTCCAAGCTGTTCAACAAATTTACAACTCTGGAGGACGGATCACTTAAAGACAAAATATTCGCAATAGCAAACAAAACGGGCTATCCGGTCAAGAGGGTTCTTGTCATGGACGGATCAAGGCGCAGTACCAAGCTTAATGCCTACTTTACGGGGTTCGGCAGAAGCAAGACTATCGTGCTGTTCGACACACTGATTGATAAGATGGAAGAAGGTGAGATCACAGCGGTTTTGGCTCATGAGATTGGACACGCGAAATGTAGGCACACGTTAAAAGGCCTCCCGCTTTCGCTTCTGATGATTGCCGCCCTGTTGTTTATGGCACAATTCATCGTTGGCAGGGATTCGGTTTCGCTAGCTTTCGGCTTTGTGGAAGCGAATATTGCATTCGGGTTATATATATCTTTGGTAATCTCAGCCCCGTTCATGCTTTTCGCAAACATCCCGCTGGCTGCGCTCATGCGAAGGTTCGAACGCGATGCCGACGCATACGCCGCAGAGAATGCGGGAGCAGGCAACCTCATATCCGCGTTGAAGAAACTCGCACGGGAGAATTATGCCAACCTAACGCCGCACCCGATGGTCGTCAAGCTGAGCCACAGCCACCCGACAATCTCACAGAGGGTGGAGTATATTAGCAACTAAAACAACAGAAACATGGTCTGCTGCTCGTGTTCATTTTGCTTGTCTTGTATGTTGAAGTCTATGTAGAAATAAGGGATGATTTTGATACTAAACCCGCACCAATTTCGCTGGTATACGACAGCGCGGAAGAATTGTACCAAAAAGGGCTGCTAATATATTTATTAAGTAACAACAGCAGTTTTCCCAAATGGGCTTGTTGTAGATATTTTGAAGAGATTTATGACCGATACATCTATTTTGTATCCGGGAAAGACACAATATGTTTATTGAAAAAAGCGGATTCTTCAGAATGGTCAATTATAGAAAGCGCACCCTCGATAAGACGGTTGCCGCAAAAATATGACGGACCAGAAGCACCGTATTATTACTCCGGATGGAAAGAAAACGATTGGGTTATGATAAAAGCGGATGGCTTTGAGTGAGAGCAAATCCAACCGATAGAAAAAATAGGATAGCAAGGATACGCTAGGGCAAATGAGGAAAACTCATTGAAGAAATACATGACAATTACTTTTATATCGTAGGGATAGGCGGATTAAAATGAGAATTAAATTGTTAGTCTTAATGCTTTGTATTTCAATTTTCATACAGGGGTGTGCATCAGTAAAAGCGGAGGTGCCGAAAATGGAAAGGAAAACATTTGCGATTGCTGATTTCACGAAAATTAAAATAGGGATGACATATGAAACCGTTATCGAGTTAATAGGTGAGCCAACAGACTCTACGGGAGCGGGAGTTGTTTGGCAACGATATAAATTAGATGAAGGTTGGTATATCAAATTATTGTTTACAGGAGAGGAAGAAACATTGTTTGATATACGTATTGTTGACTATCCTAATGATAGGGAGTTTGTGTTAAAACAAGAAGAATAATCAACAACAGTCGCCGATGGGTTTGTCCCATCGGCGGCGATTATGAGAAGTAATAGAATTATTGGGGGGTATTTTGATTATGAGAAAATATATAATTGCTATTTGTGTTTTGTTCTGCATCAGTGGGTATTGGAGTTAGTTATTTTAGATGCAGAACCATATTCAATTCTGGGGGTTCCTATGGTTTTAACTATAAATCGTTCAGATGGCTCTATGGCATTATATCATTCTGATACTAGCCTGTGGTTACATGAAATTGAATGGTAATCCGAAATTGGCTATCTGGACAGACATTGCAAGGAACACGTTTATGAAAAAAACAAACATCTGGATACTGCTTTCATTAGTAGGGTTAATTGCGCTTTCAATTTTTTGTGTTACAAGGTCTACAATGGAAATCAACTCCGATTTTGCAACAGAAACATTGTTAGAATTCCATTACGATGATACAAGTATTTCTGTAACGATAACAAACGAAGCAGATGTTTTGATATTGAAACAGATATTAAGTGGGCGACCTTTCAGTAATAGTTCTATTTGCCCATTTTCAGAAGATATTTCAATAACCATGACCAATGGAAAGAAAAGTATTATGTTTTGCCCTGCAAATGATGGATGTCCCTTGTTGCGCATTGGTAATTCAGGTAAAAAATGTATACAGATTTCAGATGAAAACAACACGAAGTTGCATGAGATTCTGGAAAAATACGGTATGTTTTTCCCCTGTATCTGATTAAGCTACACCCATGTAGAAAACGAAAGCCTACGCGACGCCGCCCACCGCTCTCCCCTATCGGATTACCGAAAAGGCTGATGTCATTTAGGGGTTAAGAGTAAACTCATTTGCGGAGCAGCCACCAACCGGTGAGTTCCAAAAACTATCAAGCACAATTCCCCAAATATCTCCAATGAAATGCCTCGAAAAACAAATCGCCAGATTAAATCGATAATACTTGACAATATGCGCCTTTTTGTCTATAATTATGAACATTAGGGTTCTATGTTAGTGACTCAAAATGCGTCAGCCGAAAAAAACACTGCAATGTTTGCGCAATTATTTAGAAAACTAAGTACTAGTCGTAGCGCACGGTGTCCGGGTTGTGGGGCGGAGCCTCACGTTAATATAGATGAGCGTTTGAGACTTTTCTCTAAGGCTCTTAGTGGAGGTGTGTGGCGTGGGGAAAAAATCCGTTACACTGCTGCCTCGTACGCAAGAAACGCTTGCGACGATGGGCGAACAAATCAAAATGGCACGGCTTAGACGCAAAATATCCGCAGAGTTGGTTGCAGAAAGAGCAGGGATCAGCAGATCAACACTTTGGTCTGTTGAAAAAGGTTCTCCTTCGGTCGCCATCGGAATATACGCCGCCGTTTTACATTCACTAAACAACATGGACAAGGACTTGCTGCTTATCGCAAAGGATGATGAACTGGGGCGAAAACTTCAGGACTTGGACTTGCCAATAAGAAGGCGTGTCTCTTACAAAAAAGGTATTGAGGATGGAAACTGACAAAAAGGCAATCTATGTTTATTCAGACAGGAGCCACCGTCCACCGGAGCTAGTTGGTATTCTGCATACGGACAACATCCGTGGGAATGAGCTATGTTCCTTAGGGCAAATGAGGAAAATATATAATGACGGTGAATTGACCGACACGGCAACTTGTAAGCAATCCTTACAAGTTCAAATCGAGGGTAGTCGCTCAGTAAAACGAAATGTAAAATACTATAACCTCGACATGATTCTCGCCATCGGTTATCGTGTGCGTTCTCATAACTGATGGAATAACGGATGCTAAAAATCTGTTGTTCTTGAACTGCTCGTGTTTTCGTGATAAGATGAGGGCTGGATGTGAGGTTTGCCTTATGGAATATACCCTGATGCATAAAAACACGCCGGTTGCGGATATGGTTATAGACGATGAAATCGGCGTTATATTAAAACTGACAAAAACACACGACGAACGGCATCTGCCTATAGGCGTTCATGTTTTCAAAACCGGAATTGACCGCAAAGCCCTCAACGATTGGTGGTGCGGGCGGTCTATTCCCGCAAGCCGTGTCGGGATTGATGCCGCGCTACAAAATATCGGCGTTTCCTCGCCGACGTTGTTACTTGAAAAATGCTATGGTCTCAGCCTCTCCGATCATTATTGGATTAGCCCTAAGGGTTCCGGTCTGCGTTGGGAAAACGTAAATTTCTTTACCAACGATTTTTCGGGCGACATGGGTGATATACTGTTCGGTTATGAGCCGGACGATCCCGACCTCGTCAGCCTAATGTCGCCGGATAACACGTCGGACGGTTGGCTGCGTAAAAAATGGATTATCTCAGACGGCAAGCGTTATCTTATGAAAGGCGGCAGCGGCGATTACAGCCAAGAACCGTACAACGAGGTTATCGCAAGCGAGATCATGTGCCGCCTTGAAATAAGCCACATCCCCTATACGCTTACGATTGAAAGCGGAAAGCCGTACAGCTTATGCGAAAATTTTGTAACGCCCGAAACCGAACTCGTCCCGACATGGCGTGTGGTCGAATCGATGAAAAAATCGAATCAGGACTCGGCTTACACCCATTTACTGCGATGCTGCGACAAGCTGGGGATAGCGGACACCCCACTTGCCATCGACAGAATGTTGATAGTGGATTACATCATCTCGAATGAGGACAGGCACTACAACAATTTCGGCTTTGTCCGTAACGCAGAAACGCTTGAATGGCTCGGATTTGCCCCGATATTTGACAGCGGCACGTCACTGTGGTACAACACCGTACGCATTGGAAGTTCTGTAAAAAGCAAGCCGTTCAAAAAGAGCCACACAGAACAGATAAGCCTTGTGACGGACTTGAGTTGGTTTAACACCGATGTTCTAAAAGACATTGAGCGCGAAATTTCGGAGATATTTTCTCATTCCATTGTGATTGACAAAGCCCGCTGTAACGCCATTATTGCAGAGGTACAAAAACGGATCGAAACCGTGAAGTAAATGAAAGCACGAGACCCATGCAAGACACGGGGTCGGTTCTATTGTCTTGTTGGTTGATTGCTCAAATGTTTCTGCAACTCTTTATTGAGTGCGCCGACGTCTAGTGGTTTGCCTATGTGGCCGTTCATTCCGGCGGCCATGCAGCGTTCTACGTCTTCCCTGAAGACATTTGCGGTCATCGCTACTATCGGTATGTCCTTACCCCAAGGGATCCCTGAGCGGCGGATGCTCCTTGTCGCCTCATATCCGTCCATTTCGGGCATTTGCAGGTCCATCAGTATCATGCTGTATTTTGTTGTATTTTCGATAAACATTGAAACCGCTTCAACACCATTTGCCGCGCAGTCTATTTTAAGACCCAACGGCTCCAGTATAGCGAGGACGATCATGCGGTTTATATCCACATCCTCTGCCAACAATATATGATGTCCCTCAAAACGCTCTCCTTCCGCAGATACCTCACCTTCTTTCACAGGCTCATTTGTATCAACGCTCTGCCCCACGCCATCGACCAAACTGTCAGCCTGAGATAATTGCATAGTATCAGCGTTTACGACGTATTTACCGTCGTGCGCTTTTTTTATTGACCCTTTCGCGAGGCAGACAGTAAACGAGAATTTAGCGCCTTTACCAAGCTCTGATTCCACCCAAATAGTGCCATCCATCATTTCCACGATACTCTTGGCAATGACGAGCCCAAGCCCGGTGCCGCCGTATTTGCGCGTGGTGCCGGACTCGGCTTGCACAAAAGCGTTGAACAAGCGGCTTTGCTGTTCGGCGCTTATCCCTATGCCTGTATCTGTTACAGTGAACAGCAATGTGCATAATCCGGAGTTCTCTGACTGGAGCTGCGCGTCCACTTGAACGGCACCACCCTCCACAGTGAACTTGATAGCGTTTGTGAGAAGGTTTGTAATGACTTGCGCGAGCCGCTGGTCATCGCCTATGAGAACCCCCGGTATCGCGTTGTCTATGTTAATGGTCAGTTTTTGCTTTTTCTCATTGACTCTGAAACTTATTATGTCTTCGATACGGTGGAACATATTTATGAACTCAAACTCTGCTACCGAAAGGGCAAACTTATTCGCCTCGATTTTTGACATATCGAGGACATCGTTTACTATTCCGAGCAAGTGTTTGGAAGCCTCACTGATTTTATCGATCGCGTAATCCTTTTTTTCCACATCACGCTCTTTAGCGCCGATTGAGGTCATGCCGATGATAGCATTTATCGGAGTCCTGATCTCATGGCTCATATTTGCAAGGAAATTAGATTTTGATTGGCTCGCCTGCTCCGCCATTCTTCTGGCAACTTCACTTTCGGTAATATCATTTGAGGTAATAATAATAGCTATTCTTTTTCCGATATTGTCCGTAAGGTAATGCGCGTAACCTTTGTAATAATGCTCATTTTTCTCATAATAATACACACTGGCTTCTCTCCCCTTTTCAAGCGCGATAACGGGATCGGCGTCTGAACCAAAAGGATAAATACTGATGGCTTCGTAAGGTTTTCCAATAACATTGTCTAATTGTGTTCCCAATACTTCAAGAGCCACATCGTTCATATAAATGATTTTACGATCCATATCAATGATTGAAAGCGGCTCCTTAATACTCTTTACGATACTGTCAGCCATTTCGTCAAAATTATCCGCAAGATCACCAAATTCATCCAATAATTTTGAATTGAGGCGGAATTGCCGCTCACCTGAACGAAACCGAGACATACCCCTAAGCAGAAAGCGGATATTATCAGTAAGATATGACGACAGTGAAACCGCGATCAAGACAATAAAAGCAAAAATAACAATAGCGAACCCGCCAAGCCTGAGCGAAGAATAAAACATATTCCTGTCAATGGCGTCGGTCAATCTATCTTCCGTAATTACTGCGGGTGCAGTGAAATCCTCAATACCCGCGCCGATAGTTACCATCCCAAAACCGCGTCTGTTGTTTTGGATTTCAGGGGAATACTGTCCCGTGTAAAAAGGGATTGCACCGGCTGTTGTGGGTTTATACAACCCGCTCCAAAGTATGTAGAATGAGCCGGAACCACCGTTTTCGGTCAAATCCATCCAGCCGGTACACTGCGGGGCGTTGTTTAGATACCTTCCGTCAAGCCCTACAAAACCGGCTTGGGTGAGAAGCGCGGAAGGCGATTTCGCGCGTGACTGAGCATCAAGGATAGGTTCACCGTCACTGTCATATACAGGCATCGCAAATCTGTCTGTCAAAACTCTTTCGCCAAACTGAGGGAGGATGTTTCTATTATTAATATTAGCATCCAGAAACTGTCCCCAACTGACACCAGCGGAAACTTCTGAAAGAACATCCCATGCCGGATTTACAGCAAGCCATTCTCTGCCGCCGTTTTCATACCAGAGATAAAACGGTGAATCCCGATCGGGCTGAGTTTCTCCATCTTCATTGAGAATAGGTATAGTGCCACCATTGGCATCACGCAAAAAATCACCGGTCTCATAATTCCTTTCAAGCATTATGGAACCTTCAAGCCAAGGAACCTGCGGCTCTCCGGTCAGTGGATTATAGCCTGTGATGGAATGATGCCTTGGATGCGCGATGCTTCGGCATTTATAATCCCAAATAAACGCGTAGTTGCCGTCAATCGCATTTGAGAGTGTTGTATAACGCGCTTGCATAGGCGTGATATAATCGACAAACTCCATGATATGGTCATGGTTAAG
>Ga0099364_10004586_pt1 | contig 20885 bp, 19 predicted proteins | sample TergutTh196P3_FD_73070 | JGI IMG/M metagenome (GOLD analysis project Ga0099364, IMG submission 73070) | Microcerotermes parvus P3 segment gut microbial communities from Pointe-Noire, Republic of the Congo - Th196 P3 | ecosystem: Host-associated > Arthropoda: Insects > Digestive system > Gut ... | reverse complement strand
TGGATTATTATTCCACAAGGACGGCACCACAAATTACCTATTTTACCCAAACACCGAAAACAAATCGACTGTTTTGTACATATTCGTGAGTTTTCATCGTAATTTTGCCCTAACTTTGCTTGATTGAACACCATCACCACCCACCAACCCGGAACGGGAATAGAGCCAAGGAAATTTGTCATGTTGTCTTTTTGCCGCGGAGAACACAGATACTCACGGATATTTTCCATCTGTGTTTTATCCGGTGTCATCCGCGGCTGAAATTATGGTTCTACATCTGATCAGATTTCAACTCCCCGTTCTCTGAGTTGTTTCGTCCTTTTTTCGGAACAGACTTCGCAACGGAATTCGGGTTGTTTGTCATCCATTCTGTCATAATTTCGGGCTTTCACGAGTCGATAGCATCGGCAGTTTTTCTTGCCGCAATCAAAACAGTCCGTATTGTCCCGAATTTCCCAGAGCGGATTTTTCAACTTGGTACGAAAAATAAATTTGTCCACCCAGAAGAAAATGCAAGAGCCGATAAAGTTGGCGGCAGTAACCGCCAGCCAATAGTTTGCGGTGGGGTTGTCGGGAAAAAAAATGTCCTCACAATACATCACCACCGGTGCCAAAATCGGCGTGGAAAGTTGCCAACGCAGAGCGTAAAGGAGAAATTTTTTGAACATAAGTATCTCAAAACGAAAAACCAGTGCATGCCGCAGTACAAATGCAGCAAGTGCAGTAATTATACAGCATGTTCAAAAATTAGAAGGGCCGGCATAGATATACAATACACGGCGTGAATTTAGACCTTGCGTCCCTTGCGGTTAAAAGAGATTTAACCGCAAAGTGCGCAAAGGGCGCAAAGAAAGAAACGTGTTCACAGAGCCCGTAACGTCAGTTAAGGACACAGAGCCCGTGGCGTAAGCCAGGGAACTGAACGTACACGTCCCTGGCTTACGCCACGGGCTCTGTGTGTCGCGGGCACTATGCGTTACGGGTTCCGATTGTTTGGTGTAAAACAGCCCCTGCCGGGGCTGTAAGGGCAGTGCACTGCTCTTCAGTCAATCTTACACGCCTCCGGGCTCAGTAGCGACTGTGTTTCGGTCAAGGGGGGCTTCTGGGTGAATGTTTCATTTTTTAGATCCTTTCGCTGTTCATTTTTTGTAACCGTTCACGTCTTTTTTTGATTTGGTCTTTCTGATTATTTGATAAAAGATTATCATGTCGCTCATGGATGCCAAAGACAAACGAATCGCCGAACTCGAAGGAATTATCAAAAACCTTCTCGAAGAAATCAAACAGCTCAAAGAACGCATCGCCCTTCTCGAAAAACACTCCGGCAATTCTTCCAAACCGCCCTCCTCCGACATCGTTAAACCCAAAACAGAAAAAAACAACAAAAAAACCAAACGAAAAAAAGGAGCACAGCCCGGACACAAACAATATCTACGAACACCCATCACTCCCGAACTCCTCGACGAAATTGTCAAACTCGAACTCACAAACTGTCCCGACTGCAACCAACAGCTCGACCTCGTTGACAGTGAAACAAAAACCTTTCAACAAATTACATTAGTCGAAAAACCAATCGTCGTTACCGAATATCAACAGTTAATGTATTGGTGCAAAAACTGCCAATGCTCTCACTACGTCCGGTTGCCCGAAGCCGTTGAAAAGGCCGGCCTCTTCGGCGAAGATATGACTGCTCTTACTGCCTATTTGAAAGGGCGAGGACATATGTCGTATCGCACATTACAAGCCTACTTTCACGATGTGATGGGCATTGATATATCGACAGGCTTTCTTGTAAAGCAAATACAAAAAACATCGACGCCCCTCAAGTCACCTTATGATAAACTTGCAGAACTTCTGAAACAACAACGACATCTTTATATTGATGAAACGAGTTTCAAGAAGAACGGCAATCTACAATGGGCTTGGTGTTTTGTATCGGAGTTTTTTACCTTTTTTAAGATCGATGCTTCTCGTGGTAGTAAAGTGTTATACGAAACACTGGGCGATGATTTTTTAGGGAGTATTAGTAGTGATTTTTTTTCTGCTTACTTGAAGTACAAGAAAGAGACGGAAACATTCTTTCAGTTCTGTTGGGCGCATTTGATTCGTGAGATTAAGTTCCTTGCCACGCTTGATGGTACGCGTGCTTATGGCAAGCGTTTGTTGAAGTATGTCAAGGAGATGTTTGCTACTATTCATCGACAGGGCGAATTGACGGAGAGAGGTTTTACGCGTTTGATGCGTCGGCATAAAAAGTCGATTATGAAGACGGTTCGTCGTTTTGTTCCTGACCATAAAAAGGCGGCGGTGTTAGCGGAGCGCTTTGAGAAGTATGGTGAGAGTTATTTTCTTTTCATTGAGCAGCCTTCGTTGATAGAGTCGACGAACAATGTCGCGGAGCGTGAGATTCGGACATTGGTCTTGGATCGGATGGGGACACAGGGAGTTCGTAGTAATTGGGGTAATGAGTGGCATGAGCGTTTTTGGACGGTATTGGCGACGTGTAAGCGCCGGGGCTTGAATGTGTTGGCTTTTTTACGAGAGTCGATATTGAGTCTTCTTCATGGTCTGCCTCCGCCGAGTCTATTCAAACCTATCAACGAAAATTGACCGTGAACGCTTACAAAACTTTTTGACAGCGCATTGGCGTTCAAATTGGTTACAGAAGCCAAGCGGAAACGTGAGCCATACCCATCACGGTTGAAAAGCCCCGGATCGTATAGCAAGAGTCCCTTGAAATAGCGTTATTTTGGTGTTTTTTGCCGGAGATTTTCAAACCTTTGCGGTATACACTCTCAGATAAATTGCTCTTTTTAGAGTTCCCTTTACTTAAATTGCCGCACGACATTTTCCATTTGGAGATTGAGTTCGAACACAAATCGGGCTAGCCGGGTTTTGAATACTTCAAAAAAGACCAGTGCTGGAATGGCAATCATCAAGCCGATTTGTGTCGTTACCAGTGCCATCGCGATACCATCCGCCAGTTCGCTTGCGTTCGGCGGGCCGCCTCGGGCAATCACACTGAACGCGAGGATCATCCCCCAGACCGTTCCGAGGAGTCCTAGCATCGGAGAGACCGACGCGATGGTGCCGAGATAACTCAAACGGTGTTCGAGCCGCATCACTTCCTCTTCGGCGGCATCATTCATCGCTTGCTCGGCAGCGGCAACGTTGTCCGACATCTTCACAAGACCGATGGCCCAAATCTGCCCTAGCGTCGAATCGCTGTTCTTGGCAATCTCGTAGGCTTCCTGATATTCTTTGGCTTCCAGTTTTTCGTGAAATTGCTCGATCATTTCCGTCGGCACTACGGCATTTCGGGAAATTGCCAGCCAGTTCATGATGGTAAGCGTCACGAAAACAATCGACAGGAGAACGAAGAGCGGACCAAAGAACAACCCGCAGGCTTTTACATAAAAGTAGAGCAAACTTTCTGTAACAATGGGCTCCGCCCCGGCTTGTGCGAAAAGGACTAAAGAATGCATGCCCTGATTGTAGCATAAACGGCAAAAAAATGTCTCGGCTCCGCGTCGTTTCGACAGTCCGACTGCGAGTCCGCTAACAAGTATTTTGCGAATTTTTTGTTTTTGTTCCTTATTTTTGACCGACATTTCTCTGTTTTTCACGTAGTAGAGCGAGAAGCGAAATGGTTTCGCTCCCTTTTTCCGCCTCACGGAGGTCAAAATGTTCAACATCGCATCCCTTTCCCACTTCGTCCGATGTCTCAAAAAAGTCCGCGATCCACGCTCCAAACAAGGACAATCCCATCCCTTTTCGACCATTCTCGCCATCGTCTTTCTCGGACTCATCGGCAACATCACCACCCTCGCCGAAATCCAACGATGGGCAGAACTACAGTATCCCGAACTCAAGACCTTTCTCCGATTCCGACGATTCAAACGGAAATCAAAAAGTCAAAAGAAGCCTAAAAAGATTCCCCACGCCATCTCCATGGCTCGAGTCTTACGCAAACTCTCCCTCGCCGATCTGCAACAAGCGTTCGCCGATTTTCTCAACGTCATTTTGAAAGACACAGAGCTCACCGCCTCCGTCGATGGCAAAGCCGCCAAGCAGATCAACGATGCCGACGGCAAGCCGATTGTAATGCTCAATGTCTTTGCGCATACGTTAAAAGTTCACTTGGCAAGTTGGTCGGTCAAAGGAGACAAAACAAACGAGCCGGGTTGCTTGAAGAAGCATCTTGAAGAGTTGTTCGATTTGTTTCCATGCTTGAAATTACTGACGGGCGATGCAATTTACGCCGAGCGTTCGTTATTAAAGGCAATTCAAAAGCACCATCGTGATTACTTGGTCCAAGTGAAAGACAATCAACCGAAAGTCTATGCAAAGTTGAAGGAAACCTACGAGCAGGTTCGGCATCAAAAGCCGGATCATGTCTTGCCGCGTAAAAAAAGGGGATTCCAGAAACTCGTCGTCTCTGGGTAAGAAAATGGGCGGCGGAATATGTGCGTGAGCAGTTGGGTGTTCCGAACTGTCAGTCGGTGATTATCTTGGAAAAAACGATTCGTCCATGGGGCAAGGAACCTGTGGTGTCTCACCATTTTTACATCAGTAGTCTTGATCCCGATAAGGTTTCTGCGTCAGAGTTTCAGGGATATATCTTGGGACACTGGGAGATCGAAAATTGTCTGCATGGACAGAAGGATCGTTTCTATGGCGAAGACAAACATGCCTGTGGAGACGATTGGGGAGCGGTCTGGACGGTCTTAACGAGTATGGCGTTGTCGCTGGCAAGATTGATGAGAAAAGACGAAAAAACGATCAAGGAAATCAGAGAACGATGTGCCATCAAACCCGGCGAAACGGCAATGAAAATCGGATACAGAAAAAATACTTGTTAGCGGACTGGCTTGGACACACCCATGATGCCCTACTGCGTTGACAACGGCAAGATTTTCTTTTAGAATGGGGAACATTACGGCATTCCACAAGGGCATGCTGCACTGTTTCACCCTTTTTCTAACGTAATACCATGAAACGAAATCTTCTACTGTTTGTCGCGATGATGTTTGTGCTGAGTTCCGTGCTGTCGGCACAAACGGTCGTGAGACCCTTCAACGGCACCAACTTCGATGGTTGGAATTTCAAAGGCAGCGGAGAACATACCTGGGTAATCGGGAGACTCCAAGCCGACGCAACCTCCTTTACAGTAACTCCCGTGCCCGCCGCTGGTGCCGGGCAGCGAAATCTCGGTGCCCAAGCCGGGGCCCAGGCGGGTGGCGGTGCTGGTGCCCAACAAAGAGGCGGAATGACTGCGATGGTCAATATCGTGGGTGCTATGCGAGACCGGCAGAATCTGCCCGCTCGGCAAGGCGTGGACATCTACACCGAAGAAAAGTTCGGCGACTGCACCGTCAAATTGGAATTCCTTATTACGAGAGGTTCCAATAGCGGAGTCTATCTTATGGGGGAATACGAAGTGCAAGTGTTCGACAGTTTCGCCAAGGCACCGGATGCCCGACTCGGACAGGGGGATATGGGTGCCATTTACAGTGCTGCTGCCCCCCGGCGCAATGCCGCCGGCGTGCCCGGAACATGGCAAACGTATGAAATTGAGTTCGTTGCTCCCCGATTCGATGCGGCGGGGAATAAGACTGCCAATGCCATGTTCAAACGAGTGGTACTTAATGGTGTCCTGATTCAAGAAAACGTCGAAGTTCAAGGTTCGACGGGCGGCGGACTGACCGGAAGGGAAGCCGCCACAGGCCCGCTGATGTTCCAAGGCGACCATGGTCCCGTTGCGTTCCGAAATATCGAAATTATCGTGCCGTAACGTTAAAACCCCTTTTATTCGCTCTGCGGTATAGACCGGTGTGCCAAGTGCCGAAAGAGAGAGTAACCCGGATTTTCGGCAACGGGGTTTTCGGCATTATGGCAACACTTAACGCAATTCGTCATTCCGATGGCCGTGTGTATTTTCCGTGCGGCAATCAGGCGACGATGCCGACAAATCCCAAAGCGGGTTCCTCCACCGGGGGTAATACTACGGTATGGAACAGCAGAGCCCGAACGGTTTCGCTCATTGTCCCCCGGCAGGATCCTGTAAGAATTGACGCTTGGACACCGCAGTCCAGTGTCCGTGTGCATCCGGGTTCGGTTACGTATGCCAAGCCTCCCTTTCGGGGAGTGTCGAATATGGTGCCTGCCCGGCAAATTCCGGGGCAAATTTCCAATCCATGTCCGGTGGTCTTTCCGGGACGGACGTTGTGCGAACGGTGAGGGAGCAATGGGGGGCTCTGATAGAGTAGCACCTCATCTTTTCTAAATTTGTGGATAGCGTCTTTTGAGTTTTATCCGGGCATCAGCAGTGGTGAATTGCCAATTCATTCCAGTTCCCGCCGCATTGCGAGCATCTTGACAAGACTCGACCGCACAACGAAACGTCTCTATGGCATCAATCCGACGATCCAAACACTGAACCGTCAAAACACTAAACTCACTCTCCGCCGCATTCAACCCACTCCCATACTTAGGAGTAAAATGAATCTCTAAACGATCCGCATAAGCCTTCGCCGCTTCCGGCGAAAACCGCTCATACAACGAACCAATCTTGTGCGTGTTCAAATTGTCCATCACCAAGACCACGACCGCTGCATCGGGAAAATCGACATCCAACAAGTGTGCAATTTCCTCCGCCCAATCTAACCGTGTTCGCCGCTCCCGAACAGAAACTCGCCGCCAGTGGCCCAACGGTTGAAAGAACATAAAATTGCAGACCGTACCATTGCGGATATATTGACTGTCGTAAAGTTGAACCTGCCCCGGCGTAACGGGAATCGGAATCCGCTCTTCGCCAATGAGTGGCTTCGGTTGCTCATCCATGCAAACGACCGGACGTTTCGGGTCATACGGTTTTTCGTAAACGTCGAGTACGTATTCCATTGCGGCGACGAAACCGCCGTCTTGTTCCGGAGGAATCACAGAGCATTTTTTGAGGTGAGGCTTAATTTCATTTTTTTTAGAACCTTGTGAATGGTATCGTCCGACGTATGCGGGACGATGTTGAGCTCGACACATTTATCAGCAAGGAGTTGTAATGTCCATCGGCATCGTCCTTCGGGCGGAGTGGAACAAGCGAGTTTGATCAGTTGGGCTTCGGCGCGGCCATCGAAGAGGCACGGAGTGGGCGGCGTGAGACGTTTTTTTCGTTCGAGTGCGGCTTCCAGACCTTCGTCGACGAATCGTTGTCGGATGTTCGCGACGGTATTTGCGTGGCAATGAAATTGTTTGGCGACTTCTTGGTCGGCGATTCGTCCATGTTCTGTTTCGTCGACGGCGAGTAGGATGTTGGCGTGTTTGATTTTTTGGGCATTGGCTTTTCCGGTGGAGACGAGTTGGATGAGTTCGCGGCGTTCTTCGGGGGTCAGAGTGACTTTGTAAAGTTTTTTCATAGGAACTTCCTTGTAGGAGGGTGAGAGACGAACGGAAAGAAGAATACGGATATCAAAAAAATAAGTCAAGAGAAAATATACAAAATTAGGAAAGATGCGGTAGTAGTACGCCGTTTCGGATAGTTGTGCTTTCCATCGTGAGATGACGATGGGATGCAATTTGCTGTGTAACAAACCCCCAGTTGACACTGGGGGTTATAGACATTGCGCTCTTGCAGAGCGGACAAAATCATTTAGCCGGTACTCCGGCGCGCGAGCGGGGGGCTAACGCCGTATCAACGCGCCGCAATATCGTAGCAGTAAAGTACCGTGCCATGCCGTAAATACAACTTCTTGTTGCAAACAACAGGATGAGCCCAAAACGTCCCAACGCCCTCCGGCAACTCAAATCGCCCTAATTCCTCGTATTCTTCCGGCGTGACACGAACCAATGCAACGGTTGCGTCCCTTTCAGAGACACAAAACAACATGCCGTCGGCACACTTTAATGCTCCCATCCCCACACCGGGAGCTTCCCAAACAACTTCGCCGGTCTCGATATTGATACAAGACCAATTTCTTTGACGTTTATGGAAATGCGTCGCTGTATAAGCAAAACCGTCTTTGAAAACAACGCCGCCGTGTTGGTTATCGAATTCGGCATTTTCCCAAACCAAAACGGGGGTAATCGTTTCCCCCTGGGCATCTAACCGATACATTTTCGCTCCGGTTCCATAGCCCGACGTAATGAAAAGTTTCCCGTCGAAAAAATAGGGTGCAGTTGCCATCACATCCCAATCGGTTTTATGGGGAACATCAAAGAGTTTCTTTCCAGTATCACCATTGACGGCAAGCACACCCGCTTGGTTCATACTGACGTAAACGCGTTGACCGGCAAAGTCGAACGCCGTCATCGAAGCGTAATTGCCGCGCTGTCCGGTGGGAGGAGTTGTCCAGATGGGTTCGCCCGTCATTTTATTGAGAGCAACAACGGATGATTTTTCGCCGCCGACCCAGAGAATCACCTTGTCGCCGTCAATGTAAGGGGACTCGGCAAATGCCCAAGTCGGAAGCGTAACCTCATAGTCTGCTCGAAGGTCTTTGGCCCAAATTTCCTTTCCTGTGGCGGTTTCGAGACAAGCGATGCGTCCCATTGCGGAGTAAGCGTACACTCTGTCGCCGTCGATGGTCGGAGTGCTCCGTTCACCTGGAAAGTGCCGAACATCAGTCCAACCGGGACCGTTGCGGTAACGCCAAAGTTCGGTACCTGTATCGGCATCAAGAGCAAAAACGTAGGAGTATGTTTGGTCATCGGCTTCGACTCGGACATTTCCCGCTGTGAAAAGTCTTCCCTTATCGACCGTAACGCTTGAATAGCCGGGGAATTCGGTATTGCCGATAGTATCGACTTTCCAGAGCAATTTCGGCCCGTCTAGCGGCCAAGATTTTAGCAGGCCGGTTTCGTCGGATCTGTTGTCCCTATTGGGACCGTTGAATAGAGGCCAAGAATGTTCGGCGACGGCGCAGGGACAGAAAAGTAGCAGGGCGAGAACGAAGCAAACAAATCGTTGCATGAGTGTAAAGGGTTAAGTGTTCCGATTATAACTTTCAGCGCATTGTATCATAAACATTGTTCAAAGACAAGGTACGGATTGCGAGACTTCAGAGTCGGCGACTTTGTCGGCGACTCTCATTAACCATTAACCCCCCCTTGCATGACAATGCTCGCTGTGTTACAATACCGACAGTCGTTCGGTCCGCTAACAGAAAAAGGAAATTGTCATGTCAAACAAAATGTTAACTTGGGGGGGCGGGGCAAAATAGGGAATCTGGCCACGACGCCGTTAGCCGCCGAGCCTGCTCGGCGCAGCGCCGCCCCGCTCTCGCGCTTTCACGCTCGTCGAACTACTCGTCGTGATCGCCATCATCGGTATGCTCATCGCCCTCCTCCTGCCCGCCGTTCAGGCCGCAAGAGAAGCCGCTAGAAGAATGCAATGCACGAACCATCTCAAACAGATCGGCATCGCTGTTCACAATTTCCATGATACACACGACGAGTTACCGACGGTGATGTTTCCCAGGGTCTTGGAAGGGTACGTTAGAAAATGGGCTTTCGCCGACGGCTTGTCCACAAGCGCGACGAAATGGCAAATTTGGGGACGGCGGACAAACAGCCGATACTTCGGTCTTCACCCGCAGCTATTTTCCTACGCCGAACAGACGGCGGTCTATGACAATCTGACAACGGCGATTTCCGAGTATGGTTTTCGTGCGGAAGACACGATCAACGCAACGGTAACAAGGTATTTACCCGTTACCGGTTTAGCATCACCGGCACAGAGCGACGTGCCTAATCCCTGGCGTTCGGGTATCAACTACATGACTTGTCCTTCCGAACCGAACCGGCAAGGAGGGGGCGGTTCACGAACTAACTATTTCGCCTGTATCGGAGATGTCTTCTGGGGGAACGTAACATCGGAGCCGACCAGCACTTCGACAGATCATGGTGCGGTCAATACACGCGGTGCATTCGTGAGCGGGTTCTCCTTAAATCCGACGTTTGCAAGCGTCAGTGATGGACTTTCAAACACTATGTTTGTTAGCGAATCAGGAATCGCCAACAATCACGGAGACAGCAATGTCATTGCCTACGGTGCTGTGGCAGGAACCAATGTTGATATGAGAGCCGAACGTACGACACGAAACACTTGCGTCGCACAAAAGCAAAACGGGATATTTGTAACAGCGGTGGCTTTGGGTGCCGGCGAGTTTTCCGCCGGACCGGGACGTATGCTGGGACACAGTGCCTTCACATCATTCATCGCCGCAGTTCCTCCGAACGGACCGAACTGTACCCGCAATGCGGCGGCGGGATGGGTCTTTGTTACTGCATCGGCTCAAAGCAAACATACCGGCGGTGTTAACGCCTGCTTTGGTGATGGATCGGTACGATTTATCACTGATACCATTTATGCCGGTTCGGGAACAACGTTTCCCAGTTACGGTAGCGGAGCGGAATCTCCCTGGGGAATCTGGGGAGCCATTGCAACCGCCGCCGGTAACGAATTGAGGTCTCTCTAAATGCTGTTGGCCGGAGAAAACGCTTATGCTTTGCTCCGGTCCTTTTGTATTTTCCTTTTCCTTGCAATACTATAACGTAATAATGAAACCGCTGACTCCTCTCAAACTTTTCGTTCCGCTGTTGATCGTCCTGTTGTCGCTTTTGGGTTGTTCTGGGGGGCTGGACGTGCAGATGGTTGAAGGCACGGTAACGCTCAACGGTACTCCATTGGACAGCGTGGTCTTGACATTTGTTCCTGACGACGGCGGTGTGATGGGCTACGCCAAAACCAACGAACAAGGAAAATATAAACTGTCAACGCTTACTGGACGCGAAGGTGCCGGTACGACGGTCGGTACGTATAAAGTCTCCTTCGAAAAAACGATTGAAGACGTATCGAAAAGAAGAGGCGACATACCGAACTTCGCAACGATCCAAGTCGTGCCAAAAAAATACCTTGACGCAAAAACATCAGGATTTGCCGTTGAAGTAGAAAAAGGGAAAAATGTATTCAATTTTGATCTTGTCGGACAATGAGATACAATTCCTCATAATAACACTCATCCCCCTAACAACAGGAGCATTACCATGTACAGAACCATTTTTGTTTTTTCATTTTTGTTTTTTTCCTTCGGTCTCTGGGCATCGTCCTATTCTCAAGAGACGCTGGAAAACAAGCCGATGGTTGTCCGTTCGTCCGAAGAGATTCAAGACAAAATTCGCGGCGGACTGATCGGACAGATTTTCGCCAACTTGAACGGCATACAATACGAATTTCGGTTTATTGACAAGCCGGGTAACGTGTTGGAATATATTCCGGCTCTTCCTGAAGGAGCAGTAACGGATGATGATACCGACATCGAATGGGTCTATATCGTTGCTATGCAGGAACATGGACTGTTTGTACCGTATGACATCATATCGCAATTATGGAAACGGCACATCAATCAGCATATTTGGTGTTCCCATCAATATGTCCGACACCTTTTGGATTTGGGCGTTTCTCCCGAAATCACCGGTATTACCTTGATTAATCCCTGGGCAGAATTCAACATTGCCGGTCAATTTACTTGCGAAATGTTTGGACAGATTGCACCTCATATGCCGCAGTCCGGTTCGCGTCTCGCCACTCATTATCTTCGGGTCGCCGTAGATGCGGAACCGCTTCAAACGGCGCAGTTTTCGGCACCATGATTGCGGCGGCGTTCGGGGTTGATGATTTCGTGGTCAATGATATTGATAAGTTGCTCGACATGGGATACGAAGCGGTTGATCCCGAAAGCGATGTTGCCGAAGTTATCCGCCGGACACGAAAATGGTGTGCGGAAAATCCGACGGATTGGCGGGCAACAAGACAACTTATTCATGACACTTATACTCGGCACAAGGGCACGATGCGGGATCGCAACGGTTATGAATTGAACACTGCCGCAACGGTTGCCGCCTTGATTTACGGTCAGGGCGATTATGTTCAGACCGCCTTGCATGCCTTTAATTTCGGCTGGGATTGCGACAATACGGCGGCGACGGCGGGAACGATTCTCGGTGTCATCCGCGGCAAAAAATGGTTCGATGAACAAGGTTGGCACCTCGAAGATGTGTACAAAAATACCCGACGCGATGAAATGCCGATGGATGAAACGATTACGTCCTTCGGAAATCGTCTCATCGAATTGGCAGAAAAACAGATTCTTGCGTCCGGCGGGAAAATCACCGATTCGGAAAACGGAAAAACATACTCCATTGCGTTGGAGCAACCTCAAAACATTCTTTCCATAAAGGAATTGAAAAAGCAACAGGAAGCGACCTTTGAATTGTTGCGAAAAGCGGTTTTCGACGCATTTTCCGGGAAAGATTCCTCTTTGACGCTTGCGGGAGTCGCTTATCTTGCCATCTGTTTCGGGGATGATGCCGAGTTGAAGCAAAAGGATGCTGCAAAGTGGGTGCAAGCCCTCGAGTCGTTGAATCAGCAAGAAAAGTTCATCGAATACATATTCAAAGACACCACTTTTGTCTCTGCGGAGCCTTTGAAACAAAAACTCCGCGCTGCCGGAGTACGTTATACACCCGCAGCGGCTACAAAGTAATCCCATTCGCTTTTTTGAACTTTACGGACATGAGATATTTCACCACCAAATTGAGTCTGTTGCTTTCCTTCGCCCTGTTGCCGTCCTTGTTTGCGGATGATTTTTGGGACATTCAAAGCGACACTTGGGTTGCGACCGACGGGCTCGGACGAACCTTGCCGACGGCAAAAGAAACGGGACTGCCCAAGCAAGATAAGACCATCGGCATATTCTATTTTCTCTGGAATGGTTTTCAGGGAGATGGAGGCCCTTTTGACGTTACGAAAATTCTTCATGTCGATCCGTCGGCCATGGAAGATGCGGATCATCCGCTTTGGGGGCCGATGCGGTCGTTTCATCATTGGGGCGAGCCGATTTTCGATTACTATGTTGCCACCGACGATTCTGTGTTGCGGAAACACGCCCAAATGCTTTCCGATGCCGGCGTCGATGTTGTCATTTTCGATGTAACGAACCAACGAACATTTCCAGAGGCGTATCGCGCACTTTGCCGTGTGTTTACAGAGGAACGGAAGAAGGGGAACAAAACGCCGCAAATTGCCTTCTTGACACCGTTTGGCCGTCCAGTCCGGGCCGTTTTGCCTCTGTGGAATGACTTTTACAGTAACGGCGACTATTCCGATTTATGGTTTCGATGGGAAGGTAAACCCCTTATCCTGGCCGATCCTAATATGATTATGCCGGAAAATCAAGACTTTGTTTTTCCAGAAAGATTACTCGTTCCTCAAGAAGTAAAAACCGGTCTTTCGGCAGGTCAGTCTTTTACAGTGGACAGACCGCTCAAAAAGGTTGCCATTCGCACGCCGACCTGGTTTACCAACGATGCCAGCGCAACGTTGATTCTTCATAAGGAGCAACCGGTAGGAAAAAAACTTCTTTCAAAAGACTTCATCAATGTAGCGGATAACTCCTGGCTGACGTTGGAACCGGTATCTCCTCTTCCAGCCGGTAAGTATTATCTGGAACTGGAACATAAGAGCGGACGAATCGGTTGGTGGTCGATTGAAGAGAGCAACAGGATTCCGGGAGGCGAAGCGTTTCTGAATGGCAAACCATGTTCGGGTACTCGTATTGTTCGTGTAACACGGATTCCAGAAGACCCGACATTTGACAAGATTCATGACTTTTTTACTTTTCGCAACCCTCAGTCGAGTTACACACGAGGACCGACCGGTCCCAACCATTGGAGTTGGCTGCAAGCGTATCCCCAGTTTGGTTTTTATTCTGCGGAACATGCTCCGGTAACACCGGGAGGCGAACCGAAGAAAATCGAGCAGATGTCGGTCAGTGTCGCTCAAAATATCGTTGATGGTCGAATGGGAGTCATCAGCAGTCCGCGAGCGTATGGCCGCTCTTTTCACGACGGCAAACAGCCGCCGACGGAAGAATGTGATTACACCGGCAAAAATTTTGCCGAACAATGGGAACGTGTTTTTGAACTCGATCCAGAGTTCGTGTTCATTACCAGTTGGAACGAATGGATTATGATGCGTTTTCCCAAAGACGCTCCGTTTCATGGAGCGAGTGAAAGTGAAGTCAATTTCGTCGATCAGTTCAATCAGGAATTCAGCCGGGACATTGAACCGATGCGCGGTTGGCATAGCGATGCCTTTTACTATCAGATGATTGCCAATAACCGGAAATTCAAAGGCACAAGGAGTGTTGAGCCGATTCGACCGAAACCGATACGCATCAACGGAACGTTCAACGATTGGAAGGATGTCCAGCCGGAATTCCGTGACACGATTGGAGACCAAGTCCAGCGGAATCATCGCGGATGGACGAAAGGGTCAACCTACTCCAATGAAACCGGACGCAACGATTTAATCGCTGCCAAGGTGTCCTACGACACAGATACCCTGTTCTTTTATGTGCGGACGCAGGATCCGATCGTCGGACGGGGGCAACCGAATTGGATGCTCTTTTATATGGATGTCGATACGAATCACGAAACAGGTTGGTTAGGATATGATTTTATGCTTGATGGTTCAAAACTCCGCAAAAACATCGGTAAGGAATATCACTGGGAAGATGTCGCGACGATTAACGGCATCGTGCGCAGAAACGAGTACGAAATTGCGATTCCGTTGAAACTGCTCGGACTGGAAACCTTGCCGGAGTCGATTTATTTCAAATGGGCTGATAACATTCAACAAACGGGCGACTGGTCTGACTTCACCTTGAACGGTGATGCCGCACCGAATGACCGTTACAATTATCATGCTGTTTTTTCAACCCCTGAATAACCGGTGAAGACGTTTGTGTCGAACGCCCATATCCAGTTTACCGATTATTGCTGTGGATAACCGCCTGGAAAAAAACTGTCTGGAAAAAAGAGTATAGACAGTCTTTCCGTCATTGCGCTGCGCTCCATTCCGGCTTTTGTTAACAAAAGTCATATCGCCGATCATTTTCCGACGGAAGCCTAACTTGACAAGCACGGCAGAATCCACCATAATTCCACTGAACGAGGAACAACCTCATCAGGAGAAGACAATGCCTTTGACTTTACAGCCATTGAACCGCCGCGAATTCTGCAGTAACGTACTGGGCGGTGCCTTTGCCGCCGCCTTTTTAGCAACCGCAACACATGTCCAAGCACAATCAACGGGACGTGACCGCTGGGTCTTTCTGGCAGATACCCATATACCGGGCGATCCGCGTGAGGAGCGGCACGGGTCTAATCCCATCAAGAACTTTGCGGCAATCCGAGAAGCCATTCTGAAATTGGAGCACAAACCGAAAGGCGTGTGCATTGCCGGGGATATAGCCTTTTTGGTCGGAACACCGGAAGATTGCCGACAAGTTGCTGCTCAGGTTGCCCCCTTTATTGAAAAAGGAATACCAGTCCATCTGGTGTTCGGTAATCATGACCATTTCGATAATTTTTACGCTGCTTTTCCCGACCTGAAAAAGGAAGAATTGCCCGTGGAGAACAAACACGTTGCGGTACTCGAAACGCCGAACGCTAGCCTCTTTCTCTTGGACTCGCTCTATGAAACCGATATCACCTCTGGCTTCCTCGGTTGGCAACAACTTCGTTGGTTGCGGAACGAACTCAATGCCCGGCGGAACAAGCCTGCACTGCTCGTGGCACATCATAATCTCGACAACGGAGCGGGAACGTTAATGGATCGCGAAGAACTTTGGGCGATTATCCGAGGTGCAACACATGTCAAGGGGTACATTTACGGTCATACACACGTTTATCAGCACAGCGTTCGAGACAATGTGCATTTGATCAATCTGCCGGCATTGGCTTGGGATTTTCAGTCGGGCAGGCAGCCGCTCGGTTGGAGCGATGCCGAACTGACGGAAAGCGGTATTCAGTTAACATTGCACACGGTTGCCGATCATCCTCGCAACGGTGATGTGCGAAAGTTTGAATGGTTGAGGTAAACCATAAAGGCACTGGACACCATGACACACTCAACCCCCCTTTTTGAATTGACCGAAAAGAAACCGGCTGCTCCGCTTTCCGTGAGCGATTTGACGCTCCGAGTCCAATCGTTGATCGAAACACAGTTCGAGTCCGTTTGGGTCGTCGGACAAGTTTCCAATCTGACCTATCATCGGTCGGGACACGTCTATCTCACCCTGAAAGACGAAGGCGCACAACTTCCGGCAGTAATTTGGAAAACGTCGATCTCCAAAGTCAAATTCAAATTAAAGGAAGGCATGGAAGTCGTCTGTCGAGGACGTTTGACCGTCTTTCCGCCGCAGGGAAAATATCAAATGGTCATCAACGAAGTGCAGCCGAAAGGCATCGGCACTTTGGAACTCGCCTTTCAGCAACTTCGGGAAAAACTTACCGCCGAAGGATTGTTCGATCCCATCCGAAAGAAGCCGTTGCCCAACGTGATCCGCCGGGTTGCGGTCATTACCAGTCCGACGGGTGCCGCCGTCAAAGATTTCCTACAAGTGTTGAGCCGCCGGACACAGTTGATTGACGTGTTAATCGTTCCCGTTGCGGTTCAAGGAGACGGTGCAGCAGCAGAAATTGCCGATGCCCTCCGAAGAGTGAACCGATTGAGCGGAATTGATTGTATCGTCATTACACGCGGCGGCGGAAGCATGGAAGACCTTTGGACATTCAACGAAGAAGTGCTGGTTCGTGCCGTTGCGGCATCGGCGATTCCTGTCGTTTCTGGTGTGGGACATGAAATTGATGTTACGTTGTGCGATTTTGCGGCGGGCATTCGGGCGGCGACACCGAGCGAAGCGGCAGAGCGGATTTCCCAAGAAGATACTCATCGGCATCGGGAATTACTGCAAATCAATCGCCGACTGAATGATCTCATCGAGCGGCGGTTGCGGATTGCTTCGGAAAAGTTGAAATCTATCGCTCGGCATCCGGTATTTCGGCGACCGGAACAGATCATTGAGTCTCGCCAGTATCGGCTTGATGTGTACGAAGAGCGGCTTGACAAATCAATGGATCGCCGGATGCAAACGGCGGCGGAGCGGTTGAGTAAGGTGTCGGCATCGCTTGAAGCGTTGAGTCCGCTTTCGATATTATCGCGGGGTTACACGTTGACGGAGACTGCTGAGGGACGCTTGATACGGGCGGCAAGCGAAATCAAACCTGGCGACATTCTCTGCACACGTTTTTCCGATGGGGTTGTCGAAAGCGTAGCGCAAACTTCCGCAGAGTCCGCTGTGTGAGCAAAGGAATCTACCGCCGACTAGGAGCGTAAATCTGATCGAAGATTCCGCCGTCACCGAAATGTTCTTCCTGCGCTCTTTGCCAACCGCCGAAAACGTCGTCAATCGTGAACATCTTGACTTCGACAAAGGTGTCGGAATGCCTCCGCAACACTTCCAGGTTTCGCGGTCGGTAGTAATGTCTGGCAATGATTTCCTGTCCCTCGTCGGAATACAGGAAATTTAAGTACGCTTCCGCCGCTAGACGTGTTCCGCGTCTGTCCACGTTTCTGTCAATGACCGCAACCGGCGGTTCGGCAAGGATACTCACCGACGGAACGACGATTTCATAATCTCCTCTGCCGAACTCGTTGATCGTCAGTTTGGCTTGATTTTCCCAGTCGAGAAGAACATCGCCGTTGCGTTGTTGTACGAAAGCCTGCGAGGCGGAGCGTGCTCCCATTGGAAGAACAACGACATTGTGGTACAGTGCCGTAATGAATTCCTGCGCCTTTCTTTGAGCGGCTGCAACCTCCTCGGCTGCAGCCAAATCATGTAATTTACTCAAATCGCCGAGTTCCCTTTTGAGAACATATCCCCAGCCAGCCAAGTAAGCCCAACGGGCAACACCGGAGGTCTTCGGATGAGCAACGACAATTCCTATGTTCGGCTTGATCAGATCGTCCCAATCCGTGATGTTTTTAGGATTGTCTTTCCGAACGAGAAAAACGACCGTCGAGGAATAAGGACTACTGTTATACGGAAGCCGTTGTTGCCAGTCGAGCGGCAGTAGCCCCCGCTGGGCGATGTTGTCGATATCGAATGCGAGAGCAAGCGTAACGACATCTGCTTCGAGACCTTCCATAACGGCTCTTGCCTGTGCGCTGCTTCCGGCGTGAGATACTTTGATGTCAATGGTTTCGCCCGTCTCTTCAGCGTAGTGTTTGATAAAAGCGGCGTTAAACTCTGCATAAAACTCACGAGTCGGGTCGTAGGATACGTTAATCAATCTTTTGCCAGCGGACGGACATCCGGCGGTCATCGCAACGACAAACAAAAACAGCAAGGTGAAGCCTTTTTTCATAAGTTCGAATGTGTTCTAACGGGGTATGATAGCCGAAGGTATTATCGTTGACCGAAAAACATTTGTCAAGCCGTTAACTTTCCAGATAGGTGTGCAAGATTGCATTTTTGCCATGAAAGCCGGGAGCGCAGTGACCGAAAAAAAGAGCCGTAGGTAGGGCGGAGCACCGCCCTCCGCTCGCCCCACTCTGGCGATCAACCACTCTCTTGCCCTTCGCCGAGTTGTTGCTTCGCATCCGCCATGATGCCGTTGAGCATCGTTTCCACCTTCTGACTCAACGCAGCACCGGTATCAATCTGTTTGCTCGCTTGCGTTACCAACGCGGCAATCTTTTCAGCGGCTTCATTCGACGTTTTCGCCAAACTGCGCACCTCTTCGGCAACAACAGCAAATCCCTTGCCATGCTGACCTGCCCGGGCTGCCTCGATAGAAGCATTCAATGCCAACATGTTCGTCTGCCGGGCAATTCTTGCAATCACGGCAATCATTTCTGCCATTTCCTTCGTTTCGGCATTGGCTTCCTGCATCAATGCCGCCGTTTCATTAACATCGCCGACCATCGCTTCAACAGATTTGAACAAACCAGTCGCAAACGTTTCGTGAGTAGCACTCTTCTCACTCAACTCACGCTCACTCTCGGTCAAGTCAATCTGGTGCTTCATAAAACAGAGACCGGGATGCGAGAGATCGTTGTGAAGTGCAACCGCCATCGACTCACAAGAATCGTAACCGCAAGCACCACAGTCGAGTATTTCACGTTCCGCCGTTTTAGACAACTGCTCCCGATAAATCGCTTGAATCTGATGCTCGGAAGGATAGTTGACCGTGTTATTGTCCCGAAGATTCAAGTACCGGCGGTCATAGAGACCGGGCTTCCAATACGCAACAATCTGTTCGCTGAGCAATCCCGGATGTTCCTGCTCCGCTTGACTGTACATCGCTTTCAATTCTTCGCTCCGTGTATTGATGTGATATTCCATCTCGTCCACCGGAGTATTGACCTGATTCGTACCGGGTCCTCCATTGCAGCCATGTTCGCAATTCAGGCAGTCAATAATCAATGGATTGATTCCCGCCTTGACCGAATCATTAAGGTGATCGAGGTAATGATAGACGCTCGGTCCTTCGATTTTTCGGATTTTGTCGTCGATGCCGGGGACTTCCCGCATTGCTGTACGCATCAGTCCGCCGGGAGACGAAAAAAGCACCGCCCGCTCCGCCGAAGGATTATCGTAATCGCTTGGCTCGAACTTCGTCAAGTCGATTCGGTTATCCTTGATGTAATCATCCAATTTTGCCATCGTCACGTTGTAATCGCCGAGCCGGGTTTCCTCGAACTCCCGCTTTTTGGCAACGCAGGGGGAAATCACGGCAAACTTGTAGCCTCGGTACTGCGGAAAATACTCCTTGACCATCTGGATCGTGTGGAGCATCGGCGAATGCGCCGGAGCGAGGTAAGGGATCAATTCCGGTCGATAAATCTGAACGTAGGTAACAATCGCCGGACAGGGTTGGGCAATGACCAGTTTCGGATTGTTCTTCTTGATGTGTTCCAGATACGATTTCACCGTCAGTTCGGCACCGAAACTGACATCGAAGACCGCTTCGACACCGAGCGATTTGAGCCAAGTGTTGAAGTGGAAATACTTATTCGGAAAACTCGCCGCAATGGCAGGAGCGACGACGGCGACCATTTTCACTCCCCGCCGCAAGTCGGAAATGAAGGCATCAATGTCGTCCAAAATAACTCGTGCACCGTGATTACAGGCACGGATACAGGCTCCGCAGCCGATGCACATATCGAAATTGAGATCGATATGCCCCTCATGGGTGTCGGAGTCTTCTTTGCTTCCGTCGTTGCAGTAATTGACTGGACAATCGCGGATACATTTGTTGCAGTTGACGCATTTTGAATCATCAATGTCAATAACGTGAGATAGTTTTTTCATGGAAGGAAAGTATTGTAAGGTTACAGGGCTGGCGGGAAAAGTTATCAAAGAACAAACAGAGCCCGGTGCGGTAGCACCGGAGCTTCCGCTCCGGGCTCTGTTAACGTTTAGTAATCGGCATAAACGCCCCAATGACCGACGTGATAGACCATCGGACAGATGAACTGTTGTTTGGTGAAGCGTTGAGTGAGCAAAGGGTTTATAAAATTGCCCCCTCCCATTTTGCCTATTTTAACATTTCGCTTGATTGGAAAAGCAGTCATAGGAAATCTTTAATAGACCCGTTGACAAAACCCCACACTACTCCATTGTATCACACGTTGTTTGTAAGTCAATGTCCACTGCCAGTCTGGAGTGTGCGAAAGTCTGGGAAGAGTTAACAGAGCCCTCTTCGGAAGATGCGGTGTAAAAACAGAGCGTAAAAACAGAGCCCGGAGCGGCAGCTCCGGCACCTCACGTTAGATGCCGGAGATTCCGCTCCGGGCTCTGTTAACTCCTAGCAATTTTTTACATGCCCGCCAGTCTGGGGTAGCCGTTGACAACGAGTTGAAGGCAGGTTAAAATGGCTGAACTTTATCAAACAGTATTAAATAGGAGACAATTTGTGTCAGAACGAACATACGAATTCAATTGGGACATCATCGGCGATTTGCAAGAAGGACGACCAAA
>Ga0099364_10004585_pt1 | contig 20887 bp, 13 predicted proteins | sample TergutTh196P3_FD_73070 | JGI IMG/M metagenome (GOLD analysis project Ga0099364, IMG submission 73070) | Microcerotermes parvus P3 segment gut microbial communities from Pointe-Noire, Republic of the Congo - Th196 P3 | ecosystem: Host-associated > Arthropoda: Insects > Digestive system > Gut ... | reverse complement strand
AGATTCAGCATTGTCCAATTGGTCAGCAATGCGCCACTGTCGTAGGTGGGATGACTTCCGTTTCTTATTAGGCGTGCCGCTCCCGTCTTGAGCGGACTCTTGTTGCCGTCGCTCGGCGAACCTGACCTCCGAAAAGAACATGAAAACAACCGACCGCTCCGCTTTCACCCTTGTCGAACTTCTCGTCGTCATTGCGATCATCGGAATGTTAATCGCCCTTCTTTTGCCCGCCGTGCAAGCCGCCCGCGAAGCCGCAAGGCGAATGCAGTGTAATAATAATCTGAAACAACTGACGCTGACCGTTCACAATTTTCACGATACGCATAATCGGCTTCCGGCAATGGTCGCCGATGAGATTGTAACCTCGATGGATCTCAGACGTATCGGATATCTGCCGCTGTTACTCCCTTACTTGGAACAACAGACTCGTTATAGTGCAATTTTAGAATGCGCAGTTAGGGTTAATCCCCCGTCTCCTGACGAACATGCACTTGTTCCTCTTGGTTCGCTGCTTTGCCCTTCGGATGGAACAATGCGAGCAACACCACACGGAGTTCCCACGAATTATCGGGCTTGTCGTGGTGATCTGATGGGGATGTGTGATATTGAGGGACAAGGGTATAATCCCGCACCACTCCCTGGTTGGCGTCAGATCAACATGCCTCGCAGTTGGTTACGGGCAGGTCAGTTTACAGGCGGTTTTGGAATAGTTACCAGCGGAACAAGTAATACTATTGCGTTCAGTGAGGGACTTCTTGGACGGGAAGCAGCAGGGGCTGTTGGAGGATCGTACAAAAATGCAAAAGCGTGGGGTATCTCCGTCAACTACGACGGGATACCACAGAACTGCCTGGATGTCAAAGGTACCCGTGGACAATTCAAAGATCCACTTCAGGAAGTTTTTGGTGCTCACTTTTTAGGAAGAAACGCCTGGGATCATTTTGCTGACTATAATGCTTTTCAATCTCTTTTACCACCGAACAGTCCCAGCTGTCAAGATGAGCAGACCAATCCATTCGGCGGCGGTATAGATGTCAATGCTTTGGTATCTGCAACGAGCAACCACACTGGCGGTGTGAATGTTTCTTTTTTAGATGGTTCCGTACGGTTCGTCAGTGACTCTATTCATGTGGAAAACTTGAACCGAAGTGTTACTCCGCAGTCATATATCTGGGGTCCGCCAGCCTATCCTTACGATGATGCTGGTCGCTTCAGTTACGGCGTTTGGGCGGAACTCGGAGCGGTCAACAGTAATCACTCGGTTTCGTTGCCGTGATAGAAATGACAGCGCAAGAGTGGGGCGGCGTTAGCCCCCCGGTGAGTTCTATACTGCAGCACGTCAATAATTTTCTTTTTTCCCTTCGTGTCTCCTTTGCGCTCTTTGTGTCTTTGTGGTTAATTACCTTTTTTGTCGCGATAGTGAAACTTTTGAGGATTTTTGCTTGGAGCTAGACGACGGAGCAACAATGCAACCCGGAACACAGGTAGAGCCAAAGGATTAACCACAAGGGGCACAAGGGACACAAAGGAGGCACGAAGGGAAAAAGGTAAGTTATTGCCGTGCCGCAATCTAGCCTTGCTCTTTGTCAACGCCCCGTCGGATGCGGCAGACCGTCTTGAATGAGCGTGTTCGTTGCCGACGATGCCGAAGGGACAACGGAAACGGGTACGCCGACCTTCGCCTGTACTGTTTCGTAGGTAATCACCTCCCGGCGATGGAGCCACGGAAGCATCGTGCGCTCCGAAGACTCCTGGCAGTACGTCCGAACGACTCTGCCCGTCCGAGGATCGACCACGTTGACCAATGTTTCCGTTTTCGTTTCCACTGGAGCATAGGTCCAGTGGTATTCGACCTTGGGTCTTCGTACCGTGACCGTTTGTAGAGCAACAGGGATTGCTCCCGGCGTGTTTGCCGGAACGATTTTTGATTCCGAGGCGGGTATTGTTTTCGTGCCGTCCACACAGATGACCGCCTGGGAGGGCAACGAGGAGGGCAAAATATAGACGATTTCCGCACCGGGCGGGGCTTGCGCCGCCGCTCCCGGAAAGGTTGCCGGTTGTCCGACTGAACCGACCGGTCCTGTCGGAATCGTGATCGTCGGAATGTTTGCCTGCGGAACATTGATCGCCTGGGTATTCGGTGTTGCCTGCACAGGAATTGCGGGTTGCGGTGCTCCTAAATTGATCGGCGACTGATATTGTGCCAACGAAATTCCTCCCATTCCCGGTATGTAGGTGGGGGAATAGGTCGTTTCTTCATTGCTTCCTCCCCAAAGACAATCGCTTAAATCAGCGAAAACCGGCGAGGACACGCACACCATACAGAGAAAAAACAGGAAAAAAATAAGGCGAAACATATGATGCAAACCGGCGGAAGGACAGGGACACCGAATTATAGTCCGCGCAAGGCGGTAAAGCAAAAAAAACGCCTATAAGTTCTTTCTATGTCCTGAAAAGTTTACCGGTTGTAGCGGATATAGTGTTGGGTTTTCGTCGGAGAATAACAAGCGCAACAAAATGAAGGCCGGGAACGGAGCGCAGCGCAGTGACCGGATTAACCGGAGTACCGGCTCAATGATCCGGTCGCTCCGTTCCCGGCTTTCATTTTTTGCTCAAAATTTTCGTCCAGACCCACTCAGAATACGCTTCAGAATATGCTCTAAAAGTTGCGTCTCTGTGATAAAGTGGGCAACATTCCCCGATACACGTCGATTCTCCGTTGCACCGCCGCATTGAAATTAAATGTTGCTTCGACTCGGTCTCTGGCGGCTTTCTGCATTGACCGGCGCAGTTCTTCGTTTTCCAGCAGATGCAAAAGCCTCTTCGCGGCAGTACGGCGGTAAAAGCGGAAATCTCCTCCGGTAGGGATGAGAAAACCCGTTGCGCCGTCCAAAATGTACTCCCGGCTCTCCGGCGTTTCGAGAGCAATGACCGGCACACCGCAGGACATTGCCGATAAAACTGTACCGGCATGCTCCGCAGAAGGACTCAAATGCAACAGAGCATCACAATGAGGCAAAAACCGACGAGCGTCGCTTGTGTTGCCCAAAAAATGAACTCGGGAAAACAATTTCCAGCGATCCCGGCTGCGTAAAAAAAGTTCCCGATCCCTACCGTCGCCAATGATGAATGCATGATAATTCAAATGAACGTAGTTGAGCGTTTCAAAAACCCAAAGGGCATCGAGTATGTTGTGCTCCGAACAAAGCGGTAAAACAATGCCGATCAAAAAAGGGATGGGATGCGGCGGGATTGATCTGTAACTCCGCCTCGCCGGATCATACTGCGGTTGAAACACGGGATAGTAATCGCCCGATGGTTCGACCAAGGGAAAGCCGAGTCTTTCCAGTAATTCTTTTGCCGGAATCGGAACAGTGTGAGGCACGGGAACCGCCGCTGGAGGAATGATTACAGTTTTGGGGCAGTTACAAATTTTTTGGGGAGCAATCAATCGGAATGCTTTCGTATCGAGATATTTTTGCAATTTTCCTGACGCGACATCGGCATTTCGTTTTTCTGCAAGGACACGTTGCCGACCGTAATGAAGTGTACCGTAAAGTTGCGAGACGGAATCCCATGTATGCACCACGTCGGGACGAAAGCGCCGCAGGATTTTACTCACTCCGAGATAGGTACTGATGTCGAACGTCCAGCGCAAACCTAACGTTGTCGTTGGAGTACCGGAGGGTTGCTGTTTTTTTTGACCAGCGAGGACGCAGATTTCTACCTCAAATTCATCACGGGTAAGCCGCCCGGCGAACTCTTTAAGTTCGCCGCTTACTCCGTTTTCCCATGAAGAAATGATGTGAAGAATTTTAAGTCGACGGGACATAAGCCGTATTGTAAGGGGAAATGATAAGATTGCAAGAATATGTACAGATCGTTGGCAAGTTTGGGCAGACAACAGGTGCGTCCCTTACATTTCCCTTGGGCACACGGACCATCCCTCGCCGGGAGGTTCAGAGGTTGTTCGTCTCTCAACCACAGGGCATTTTTTTTCGTTTGCTGTATAATGGCGACAGCGGGACGGGCGGTCGCTGCTCTTTCGGGAGGAGAGGAAAGTCCGGGCTCCTTCGGACACGATGACGGATAACGTCCGCCGGCTGAACGGTCGATGACCGACGGTCAGGGAAAGTGCAACAGAAAAGATACCGCCGGTCAAGAGCGGGGCGGCGTTAGCCTCCCGGTTTGCCGGTAAGGGTGAAATGGTGAGGTAAGGGCTCACCGCGATTCGGGCAACCGAATCGGCATGGCAAACCCCATCGGGAGCAAGGTCAAGCAGGAGTGAGGCAGTCCGAGCCGCTAGCAACTCCGGGTGGACTGCTCGAGGGATCAGGCAACTGATCTCCTAGATAAATGATCGCCGCTCTGACGATGCCGTTTTGGCAACCAGAGTACAGAACCCGGCTTACAGTCCCGCGTTTTTCTACTTTTGCTTATACACCGCCAACGGGAACCGACGGACAAAAGTTCACAGAGCCCGGAGGGGAAATTCCAGTGAATCGAATCCGCATCTTCCGATGCGGGCTCTGTTTGTTCAGCGTTAAAGTTTTCATGCCGTTTGTAGTATAGAGTATATGCAATCCCCGCGTCGGCAAGTACAATTTGGGTGATGCGCTTCCCAAACCTTCCGAACCGATGTCCAAAAAACTAGCCGCCGCTACTCTCGTTCTGTTTTTCGCCGTTTCTATATTACCCTCCGCCATCGCCAGACTGCCGGAAGTTACACCGGAAGAAGCCGGTCTCTCTTCGGAAACCCTCGCCTTCATAGATCGCGAAGTGCAAAGAGTGATCCAGAACAACCCAATGCCCGGCTGTGTCGTTGCCGTCGGACGAAAAGACAAACTCGCCTTTCTCAAATCCTACGGAAACAAACAAGCCCAGCCGGAAAAGATTCCTATGGACGTGGACACTGTCTTCGATCTCGCCTCTCTCACGAAACCGATTGCCGCCGCAACGAGCATCATGATATTGGTCGATCAAGGTAAAATCAACCTCGATGAAAAGGTTGCTCAATACATGCCGGAGTTCGGTGAAAACGGTAAAGAAAACGTGACCGTTCGGCAATTACTGCTCCACACCGCCGGGTTGATCGCAGACAACCATCTCAACGATTACAACGACGGCGTAGAAAAAGCGATTGAGCGGTTCGTGAAAATCAACCTTGTTGCCCCGCCGGATACCCGGTTCACGTATTCCGATGTTAGTTTCCAAAACCTCGGCGAACTCGTTCGTCATGTCAGCGGCAAAGACCTGAATCAATTTTCCCGCGAACACATTTTCACTCCGCTCGGCATGGCGGAAACGATGTTCTTGCCCAACGATGAATTGAAAAAACGTGCTGCCCCAACACAGCGGCGTGAGGGACGTTGGATGCAAGGAGAAGTCCACGATCCCCGCGCGTACAAAATGGACGGTGTTGCCGGTCATGCGGGGCTTTTCTCAACGGCACGTGACTTAGCGGTGTACAGCGATATGATGTTGCGATTCGGACATTCGGAGATTGCCAGCAAGCGAATCCTGCGCGAAGAAACCGCGCAGAGAATGATTACTGGTGAACCGGTGCCGAAATCGAATCCAACGGGCATTCGAGGACTCGGCTGGGACAAACGCACCGGGTTTTCCAGCAACCGCGGTTGGAACATGTCGCCGCAAGCCTTTGGACACGGCGGGTTTACAGGCACCGGACTGTGGATTGATCCGGGACACGATCTCTTCGTGATCTTTTTGAGCAATCGTGTTCATCCTGAAGGCACCGGCAATGTCAATCCGCTGATCGGCAGAATCGGAACCATTGCCGTGGACTCGATTATTCGGAATCAAGAGCCGCCGAAAAATGCTACTGCGCAAGTTCTCAAAATGAAAAACGAGGAGAAACTCGACAAGGTTCTCACCGGCATTGACGTTCTCAAGCGGGACGGTTTTGAACTTCTTAAAGGCAAGAAAGTCGGTTTGATTACGAACCACACAGGACTCGATGCCGAGGGCAATTCCACGCCGATGCTTCTGAAAAATGCCCCGGATGTCGAATTGGTTTGCCTCTTCGCTCCCGAACATGGCTTTGCCGGCGCACTCGACGAAGAGGGAATCCGAGACCAGCGAGATCCCGAAACCGGTCTGACCGTGTACAGTCTGTACGGCAACACTCGGCGACCTACACCGAGAATGCTCGCCGGTATCGATACGCTTGTTTTTGACATCACCGACATCGGGGCAAGGTTTTACACTTACACTTCAACGATGGGGATGGCAATGCAAGTAGCGGCGGAGAACAACATTGCGTTTGTGGTGCTGGATCGTCCGAATCCCATCGGCGGCGTTCAAGTCGAAGGCGGTCGGCTTGATCCCGGCAGCGAAGCGTTCATTGCGTTTCATCCGATAGCAATTCGGCACGGAATGACGCTCGGCGAACTCGCGCTGATGTTCAACGATGAGCTGGTACTTAATCTTGATTTGACCATTGTTCCGGCGGAGGGCTGGAATCGGCAGACGTTTTTCGATGAGACGCAGATTCCGTGGGTTAATCCTTCGCCGAATATGAAAACATTGGAGGGGGCGATCATTTATCCCGGCTTGGGTTTGATTGAATTCACGAATATTTCCGTTGGACGCGGAACGGAGATTCCTTTTGAGAGTGTCGGTGCGCCTTGGATTGACGGCGAAAAACTTGCCGAACGGCTCAATGAAAAACAACTTTTCGGTGTGCGGTTTGAGGCGGTGAAATTCACTCCGCCGGTTCGGCAATATGCGAACGAACTGTGTAAAGGGGTAAGAATTCGCGTTACAGACCACGCAACGTTTGAGCCGGTGCTATTCGGTTTGACGTTAATGGAAGTGTTGATCAAAGACTACGGCGACAGATGGGAGCGCAGGAATCTCAACACGCTCATGTTGCACAGTGAAGCCTTGAGAATGCTCGAGTCGGGACAACCTGCAAGAATGATTGATGCGCTCTGGCAAAAGGAGCGGGAGGAATTTCTGAAGCGGCGCGAGCGGTATTTGATCTATTGACTTTCGGTCGTCGTCTCTTGTTGCCCTTCCGGTTCCTGTTCCGGCTCTGCGCCGGTCTCGTCCTTTTGTTCTTCGATTGTTATTCTCGGCTGCTCGAAGGGATTGACACCCATGAGTCCTCCCGGCATACGAGCATCGTCGAATTGAAGGTCACCCAACCGGAAATCGTCTTCGGGTATCTCCGCTACCTTTGCCGCCATCAGTTCGAGAATCATTCTTGTCGATGGTTGCCGGATCGATGCCAGTTGCTTTTTAGCACGCTGCCCCGCAAAACTGTCCCCCCACCGGTCGATAATCATCTGATAGGCTTCCTCTGCTCGGGCAAGATCGTCGCCGACTCGAGCCGCCGCCAATGTTTCCCAGCACTGTCCCAAACCATACGCTGCATCCTGCAACATCAACGGATCGCTTGACGTTTTTTGAACCTGTTGAAACGAAACGATTGCTTTTTCCAAAAGGACAATGGCTTCGTTCTTGTCGATAAACACTTGCGCACAGCCTTCCGCCAGTTGCCGCTGCGCCAACGCTAGCCGGGCACGCACGGCAACGACACCGGAAGTTGTTTGAGCAATGAGTTCTAATTCGGCTTCCGCCTGCGGCGAATTGAGAGCGGCATGATACTGCTTCCACGCTTCTGCCTGATTCCATGCGTTCACACGTGCCGTTCCGATGATGATGACAATGATAATGAAAACGCCTAAAACAGCATAGCCGAGCCAACTGCTGTTGGGACGTATCCAGCCGTTATACTGGGTGGTGATCCATTTTGCCAACTCGTTTTGCTCCAATTTGTGCCGTTCTTTGCTATCCATACTTCGAGTTCGGTAGTGTCAATGAAGAGACCGAGAGTCTAACAAATGACAGGAAAAAGTCAAGGGAGACGAGTTAGCCCGGATATTTCATGGGGTGCGCCGACAAGTTTCAGGGGTGGACTTCCCGACTCCCTGTGCCTTGAAATCGTCCCCTTTTTAGTGTAGAATGGCGGCGCACCGGGAAGTTTCCCCTTTGCCTGTCGGAGTATCTACTATGCAGACTATTTTTGACCGTTACCGTAAAATTATTTACGTCGTTTTTCTCGCCGTTTTGGCGATTATTCTCTTCATTTTTGGACAGCCTGCACGCGTAGTTGTCGAAGCAGGCGGAGAAGTTCGATCCGCGCCCGGCGGAATCCTCGCCCAATACCGCACCCAAGAAGGACTGACCGAAGCCCAAATGGGAAAAATTGATCCCGCCAGTAACACCATCAAACTGGCAACCTTCGGAATGAGAGGAGTTGCCATTGCTCTGCTCTGGCATCAGGCGCAAGAACAACAGAAACGGCATCAATGGAGCGACGTCGTTGCGACGGCTAACCAAATCACTTTTTTAGAACCCCATTTCATCTCGACCTGGGTGTTTCTCGGGTGGACGCTCTCCTACAACGCTTCCGCTGACTTTGACGATTACCGGGAACGTTACCGCTGGGTGATTCGCGGTATTGATTTTTTGGTTACCGGGCTGGAAAAGAACCGGCGGTCCCCCAAACTCAACAAAGAAACAGGCTGGACGGTTTCCCAAAAGATCGGCATCGCCGACGAGGCAGAACAGTACCGCCGGCTGCTTCGGGACGACGAAGAATTTGGAGAGCGGCACGATTGTCCCCTTCCATCGGATAGAGATAACTGGCTTCTCGGTCGCCGATGGTATCATTGGGGGGAGCAACTTGTTTTGAGCGGTATCAGTTTGGGCAACGAGTCCGATTTTGTCTATTTCGCCAATTCACGATTGAACCTGTTTAACTACGCCAAATGGAAACGCAAAGACGGTATCTTCGGCGAAGAAGCGATAGCGGCTTGGCAGAATGCTATCGAGACATGGATTGAATTCAGTCAACTCGAACTGAATACGGCAATTTCCGACAAGGGCAAAATGCAGATTCGGAAGGGAGACACGGTTCATCGTGCCAAATTGGAAACAACCGACATCGTGAAGGCAGAAGAAAGGGAACTTCTCGAAGAACTGAACAACATTGTTCCCGGTTTGAAAGGAACGCTTGCCCTCGAACGTTGGCAACAACTCGGTGAAACCGCCGGTCAGCAAGGTTCTCTACTTTCCCTGTTGGAAACGTTTGAAGAACTGGACGCTAAATACCATCCTGTCGAGGAACTCCAAACAGTTCGGAACTGGCTCGAAGAGAACGACCCCGACTGGAAACTCCGATTAGTTAATGACCGCAACACATTGATCCCCGAAGACCAGATGGAACTGCGGAAGATTCCGACGCTGTTGCTGGACAGAGAGGAACGCGATATTTTGGGCAAGACCGACGGCGAAATTCAGCAGGTTCAGGGGCGTTCGACACAGATACTGCGGATGGATCCCAAAAAACTGTCGGAGGAGATTCAAGAGTTGGAAATTTCCCGCGACCAGAAAAACAGAGCGAGAGAGATTGCCGGTATATTAGACACGCACAGGGAGCGGACTCGTTACTCCGATCTTTTCCGGGGAATTGTCGGGTACGACCGTCGGTTCCGGGAAGTGGAAGTCGAAACGACTCAACAAGCGGACGATGCCTATCGGCTCCGGCACGAGGCGCGGATTGCCTATTACGACGGTAAACTCGCCGATGCCCTTGACGGCTGGCTTGATGCGATGCGGAAATGGGACGAACTGATGGATCTCGATGAGTTCAAGGATAGGATCACTGATGACGATTTCGTGCGGGAACGCATTGACCTTGCCGAAAGAATCCTTATTCTTTTCGACGATTCCAATAAAATCTTTTCTGATGTTTCCGATGATCCCGTACCCCTTCAACGTTTGATGTGGTACCATGCGTTCCGCAATGACGATGCTGTTCCGAACGCCTTGGCGGCGTTGAAATATGCCAAAAAGGAGTACGAACAAGCCCTCGCAGAGACAGAGGCAACGAAGCGAAGAGAAAGTTTAGAAAAAGCGGAAAATTATTTTTCGACGGTTGTCCAGAATTACCACGACATGAATTTTCGTGCCAAATATTTGGAATACGCTCCATTCTTCGAGTTACGGGATAGTATGCTTGAGTCCGTTGCCTATTATATCAAGTCGTTGGAGGCACAGGGCAAGCCGCTTCCTGAACCTTTGATTCATCGACCTTACGTGGAGTTAATGCTCAAACATGATCCGGCAGTAACGGCGGTGAACGAAATACTCATCGATGCGGCACCGCTCATTCAGGAGGAGAAGTATGACGAGGCACAAACGCGGCTTGAAGAGGCGGTAGCGGCGTGGCAAGCGATTTTGGAAAAGTATCCGATCATTGCTCACGACCCGACGAATACGGCATATGCAGACGTGGTTCGGCTTGCAAGACTGTACGCCGATGTGTTACAGGCACAGGAAAAGCCGGTTCCCGACGATTTTCCCTTGAATGCGTTTTTGCAATGATTTAGGTACTGACTTACGTCACGGGCTCTGTACGCCACAGAGCCCGACGCGTAAGCAAGGAACACAGAGCCCGACGCGTCATCAGCAAGGAACGACCCTACCTTAGGGAAGGGATGACTTCTTTCCCCACGAACGAACGCAACACTTCGGGAACGACAACGGAACCATCGTTTTGTTGATACAGTTCCAAAATGGCGACTAACGCCCGGCTAATGGCGATGGCGGTGCCGTTGAGCGTGTGAAGAAACTTCGTACCTTTTTCTCCTTTGATTTTATACCGGGCATTGAGCCGCCGGGCTTGGTAGTCGGTACAGTTCGAGGTACTCGTTACTTCGCCGTACTCTCCGCCGTTGCCGCGACCGGGCATCCATGCTTCCAAATCATATTTCCGATACGCCGGTCCGCCGAGATCGCCCGTCGCCGTGTCCACCACTTGATACGGTATGCCCAAACCGTCGAAAATCTTACACTCGATTTCAAGCATTTCCTGATGGAGCGCATCGCTCTGCTCCGGCAGGGTGAAGGCGAACATTTCAACCTTCGTGAATTGATGCACCCGATAGAGTCCCCGTGAGGCACGACCCGCCGCCCCCGCTTCGGTGCGAAAACAATGCGAAATACCGCAGAGTCTTATCGGCAAATCTTCGGCATCGACCGTTTGTCCCGCCAACATTCCTCCCAGCGGAATCTCTGCCGTTGCGACGAGACTCAAATCGGTGCCGTCAATGCTGTAAATCTGTGTTTCGGGACCTCGCGGCGTAAAACCGGTGCCTTGCAAGACTTCGTTCCGTGCCAAGTCCGGTGTGGTCGTCGGTGTGTAGCCGGCTTGAATCAAAACATCGACGGCGTAACGTTGCAAGGCGAGTTCCAGCAAGACGGCTTCGTTTTTCAGAAAGTAAAATCCTGCACCGGCAACTCTCGCACCGGCTTCAAAGTCGATCAATTCGAGTTTTTCCCCCAGCACGACGTGATCGAGCGGCGTGAAATCGAACGTCGGAATCGGCGTTTTGCCCAATGCCAAGCGGGTATTAGCGGTGTCGTCTGTTCCAATCGGTGCGTCGGGATGCGACATATTGGGAATCAAACGTTGAATGTCTTCGAGTTCGGTTTCAATAGCATCGAGTTGTGCTTTGACATCGGCGGATTTTTCCCGGAGGATGCGTCCTTCTTCCTTTTTGGCTTCGCGTTCGCCGTCGGACTTTGCCTGCCCAATGGATTTGGAGACCGTATTCGCTTCGGTTTGGAGTTTTTCCAAGTCTTGTTGGAGCGTTTTGCGATACTGTTCGAGTTCAATGAACTTATCGAGGTCGGCGGAGACGTTCCGATGGACGCAATTTTTTATAACGGCTTCGGCGTTTTCGAGGATGAACTTTCGGTCGAGCATGGGAAAAATGAGGCTAACGGCAATGAAAAATAGTCTGTGAGAATTGTACACTAAAAAGTCCACTAGGTAAGTGAGGACAGTCCGTTAACATGTTCGGAAGGGCGCGTCCACGTTCTGTAGGCAGATTAGGTAACGGTGCGCCAGTACTCTTCCCACGCATCGCTGTAACGCAACGCACACAACGACAACATACGATTGAGGTTCCGCACCTTCCAACGCGATCCCGTCTGATTCAAACGGAAGCCTATATTTTAATAGGCATGTTAGAAATTCCGGTGTATAACCTAAAATGTTGATTTTATAGCCTTTTTTTTAGTGTTTATTCTCTTTAACCTTTCCTCCCTCTTCCCCATTATTCTTAACTGTGACATACTCTTTTTCATAAAATTAGTGCAACAATCAAGCAACTTTTGTTACAGCAATGGGTAGTTTACTTCGAGTTTGGAAAACGATACCGATGCCGCCGGGAGCGGCAGTGGGACGAAACGGTATCTTGTCCCGACATTCGATAGGAGCCGAGACGCACGTTCGATAATCGAATCTACGTTGGCAACCCTGATAATTTCCTGCCGTGAAAACATGCCATTTTCATTGCATGTTTCTGACCTCCGCTTTCTCCGGCTTTGTAATAACGTTACCCGTTTTAACGAATGCTCCGAATTTCGACGAGTGCCCCTTCCATCTCGCCTGCCTGCTGGACTATCTTGCACAAATCTCGATTCAAGCCGAGTGAAACAAGATAATCCCAAACGTTGATCGCTCTGGCGTATGCCAAATCCAAATCCCGGCGATAGGCAGAGGATTCCCCCGATCTTGCTTGACCAATAATCTGGATTTTGTGCGGTGTGCCGAGCAATTGGCGATAGACTTCGTTCAGTTCCTGTTTTGCTGCATCAGAAAGATCGTCGCTTCCCTCGTCGAACAGGATGGTTCCGCCAACTTTTTGCCCGGTCGATTCTGTTACCGCTCCCATTTTGTATCCTTGTGGAGCCTTACCAAAGAGTCCGAATCCGCCGCGCAGCGACTCTGTCGCCGAGTACCATTTCGTCTCCTGCACCGTGCTGATGGCGTAGAGCATGACGAAAAGGCAAAGCAACAACGACATAAGATCGCTGTACGAAATAAGCCATTCCGGGGTATCCGTTGTGTCGGGTTTATCTGGTTGCATGGTTGGTTGCATAGTGCTAACAGAGCCGCAATCCTTAAATTAGACTGCTCAGAAACTGTCAATATCATCATTCCGGCGTAAGCCGGAATCTGGTGACACAAGGTTTACGTTCTTCGTCTAGTTTCCTGTTTTCGCAGGAATGATGGGTTACAGCACAAGTCTATTTCACCGCTGCTCCGACACTGGCATCTTCGATGCTGATGATCTGCAAGTCCTGAATGGACGGATCAAGGCGGCGCAATTCGTCAAGAGTGATGGGTGGATCGGAATCTATCATTGGCGACGGAATCGTACTCGGCGGGATCAGTGGTTGCTCGTCACTCGGCGCAAAGGGGATCGTGTCATCGTCCAAAGCCGGAGGAGGTACTCGCGGTATTCCCGGCGGCATAATAGGTGTCGGGTAGGGGAGCAGTCCACGTTGCCGATCACGTAATTGATCAATGGTCGGTATGTTGCCATTGATTTCGTAACCGGAAGGAGGCACGATAGTCCTTTCTTCGGGAATATCTTGCGGGATACCGATCAACAGCTCTTGTCCTGTCGGCTGCTCAACTGTGTCGGGCGTGTGCCGCACCAGCGCAATCGGTGTTGTAACCCCGTAATTTCCCGCATTGTTGTAATAATCGCCGATCTGTCCGACATAGACGGCATCTCCCATGACCATCTGGCTTGTACTGTGCCAGCCTAAAATGGAGCCAGCCCGATACTGCGGATCGAAGCCGCGGTAGTCGTCACACCGGTCGATGTAGGTGGAAAGGCGGTAGTCGTGGGGAGTGCAACACGTGCGGCATCCGACTGAACTAACGAGGAGGGACAAAAGGCAAAAGAAGAGAACGAATCGGAACATGAGAATCTCCGGGGGAAGGAATTCTTAAAACTAAACCGCTATATCGGCGGTACAATCGCTATAATCGACAAAATCTTCCTATTTTTCCGAAATTTACAAAAAATTTACTCGTTAGCATAACTCTCCCCCGCAGTCCGTCGACAGGATTGGAATCTGTCATTCCGGCGCAAGCTGGAATCCAGTAAAACAGGATTCATGTCTCTCGTCTGGATTCCGGCTTGCGCCGGGATGACGCGGTTTTGGCGAAACACGTCAACGGACTGGCTGACGCATGGAATTTCCCAAAGCCCCTATTTCCCTGATTTATTTGATTTTTCTATTTTGTCTATTTTTACTATTTGTCCCCGCTTGACCATTTTTTTTTTTTTGTATAATCCACCCAAACCGGTCAAAATAACATTTCGGTCAACAATGTTCCGCTGCAAGGAAAGGCAGTAAAGATATATCGCATTGTATGACAGGCAAAGTATCTGACCGGTGAATCGCAGAATGTGTGTTTTTACAGTGGGTTATGTATTCCTGCCGGCACATATTCCTTTGTCCCCCCAATATTTGGAGGAATGATTATGAAAAAAGCAACACTGATTGCTGCCACACTGGTTTGTGCGTATCTTTTCGCCGCCGGGACTGCTTCGGCACAACTCCTGAAACCAAAACAGGCAAAAGCACCCGCCCCGCAGGCTCGGGCGCAAACCGTGAAGGCTCTACAGAGCCACCCCCACCCCTTTCCTGGCATGGGCAAGGTTGGTCCTGTTGTCCTGGTTCCTGTTCCCTATGATGCTCTACAGAGCTACACTCCCCCCTTTCCTGTCGTAAGGACACCCGTTGCCGGGTACAGCCCCAGTCTCGCCATCCCACAACCTGCCACAAAGGAACTATTGACACTGGATGCCAACCGCCTCATTCGTTGGCAGGGCTGGCTGAATGTCGACGCGTTCTCCGTTTCTGTACTCAACCAAATGCAGAAACGACTCGGAACCGATATCCAACTTGGTAGTTATACGATTGCAGAATCGGCAATAGCCGAAGCCGTTGCGAAAACTATGACAAGAAATTCTACTTTCAAGATGAACCCGAATCTTGAGATAGACGCGGGACAAGTGTTCGAAGACGACACAGCAACATTTTACGTCTGGACCTATCGCCACAACTACACCGATAAGGGGCTGTACCAACTGTACGTGTCTGTAAAAGGCAAAATGGATATCGGCGAAGTATATCGAACGTATGCAGTTCCGCCGACACGGGTACTGCATAACGACATTCAGTCGCTCCATTATGAATTCGGCAATCGCGGGTATGGCGGAATCCACGGCGAATGGGTTCGTGTCATTGCTGACGTTGAGATTTGGCGTGGGGTCGTTGTCCACGTAAATCACAAAGGTGAGTTAGTAGTGGCTGGCACCCAAAATATGGATGACTGGGCTTTACCGGAAGTCGGTGAAGTGCCCGGCGGTCTCAGACCACTAGACGACGAACCGTATGTGCATGTACCGGTTAATCCTGACCCGGTATCTGAGTGGGAACGAGCTCCCTCTCTCGTCCGTAACCCCAACTACGTTCCGAGGCGTGCCACCGGAGCAGCGTTTGTTGAACCGTTGGAGCGTGCGATCTCTATCGGTGAAAACTCGTTCCAGATGCAAGCCGGTGACGTTCAGAGGAGAGTCAACACCGTGAATCCTTACCGGTTCCGATTCCGTTAGTTTTGACCGTCTTAAAGGGCGGAGGCACCGTTGTGTCCCGCTCTTTGATGATATCTCCTCAACGGCATGAAATATGCTTCCGCCGGAAAATAACAAGCAAGACATGTTTTAAAGCTGTGAGCGCAACAACGCGCAACTACCGGATTATTTAGCCGGTACTCCGAGTGATCCGGTCACTGCGCTCCGTTCCCGGCTTTCATTTTTTGCTCAAAATTTTCCGCCGGGATAGTAACGTTACCGAATATGTTCTGTAATTTTCCAAACGGGAACCCCTTTGGCGGCAGCGAGTCGTTTGACAGATTCGAACTCCGGCGAAACTTTTTCTGTGCCGTCCGGCAAAAATGCCCGCTTCGCATCGATCTCTCCCCAAGGCGTTTTGATCCGGTGCGGTTCCCGGTACAACGTCGTCCGCTCCACCGGATAACGCCGGGTTCCCAGCGTCGAGGTCTCCGAAAACAAAAGTATCTCTACCGAATCGATCTGCTCTTGACGGCATAAAACTGAAATCGTTACACCGGGACGATGCTTTTTCATTTGAATAGGCGTAACCCAAACATCGAGCGGCAAAAGTGCCCAAAGGCGTTCGACACAATGACCGACCAATTCTCCCGTCGTGTCGTCAATGTTCGTTTCAACGACCCATGCCGATTCGGTCTTCGCGGCATATTGTTGCGGTTCCGGTTTGATCAAGTGTTCGTATTGGTGATCGATAGACCGGACATTCCGGTCGTCTTGCACGGGCTGATCGCCGATAAGGACCCGCAAAATGTTCGGCTGTTGCTCCAAGTCCCGGCTTCCGGCTCCGACTCCTGTTGCCCGGATGGTCATTGCAGGAAACGTACCAAATTGTTTGACGTAGTATTTGAGCAGAACCGCTCCGGTGGGGGTTGTGAGTTCAAAGCGCACATCCGAGGCGGCAATGGGAACTCCTTTTAGCAGTTCTGCTGTTGCCGGGGCGGGAATGGCACACTCTCCGTGTGCCATTTTCATCGTACCGGTTCCTGTGGGAATGGCAGATGCTTCGACTTCGGTGATTTTGAGGTAATCCATTCCCACGACCACACCGACGATATCGGCGATGGAATCGGCGGCACCGACTTCGTGAAAGTGGACTTTTTCGATGTCGATGCCGTGCACTTTCGCCTCTGCTTCGGCAAGCAGTTTGAAAATGTCGGCGACTCGTTTTTGATTGTCTGCTGAAAGTTTCGAAGCATCGACCAATTCCAAAATATCGGACAGTGACCGATGGGCGTGTTCATGCGGAGCATGCACGTCGGCTTGAACGGCGCGGAATTCCTTACGAAAGACGGAGGACGAAGAGACTTTGACAGTGGAAACGACGGATTGTATGGAGTCATTGAGCAGATCGAGAGGCACGCCGAGATCGATCAGTGCCCCGAGCATCATATCGCCGCTGATTCCTGAAGGGCAGTCCAAATAGGCAAACGTCATGACGAAGGATTATAATAGCAAAATGTGACGCACACGTTCTTACACGGCGTAGTGTAAGCGAGAACAAACAGAATGTCAAGAGAGCGGATTACGAAACCTCCTGTAAGGGCAGTCCAAGTTTTGGGGGTGATTTTTGTCTCCCAAGGAGGCCCACAAGGTAACCGTGCGGCTCGGTTAACCCAGCGCAGCGTCCACAATCTTTTCCGCTTCGCTCAAAATCTCCTGCAAGTGTTCTTCGCTTTTATAGGACTCGGCGTATTCATGGCATCCACCGATACATCACGACTTTCGCTTTGTAGTCATCTTCGAGAAAAATCACATACTCGCCGCTCTTGAGACGATGAGCAGAAAGACACTCCCGAATGTCCTGCAAACCGATTTCGCCGACCGTCTGCGGACAAGGTTCCATCCAACCCACCGCAGAAGCATCGTCGGCACGCAACACCTCGACTCGTCCCGTCTTGACACCATGAGCACGAGACGCTCCCGTATAAGGCACGAAAATATAATCACCGGCAACGTCAAAGCCCATCGGTTCGCAAGACTCATGTCCCTGCGAACCCACGACATAGGGCAAGACGGTTAACCACCGGGGACTGCGCTGCGCTCCGTCCCCGGCTCTTTGGTCATCTCCGGCTCTTTGGTTTTGGAGAAAATTATCATATCGGGCAAGCACGGGTCCCATCGGCTTCCAATGCTGGTTCTTGTGTTCTTTGCCGTCCACCGTCGCACAACCTCCGAGATACAACGTGTCCGTTTCGGGATAGTAACGGATACGTTTTACCTGATTGAATTCCTTCGGATGAGGGAAGGTGTCCATGTTGTCGAAGTTCCAAATCGGATTGCTGATTCTGTCGAGTCCCTGATAGCGGAACCGCCGCAAGCCTTGCTGGAGCGTCGTCTGCCAAACATCCCCTTTTGAGTCAACCCACCAACCTTCAATGCCTCGGACTTCGGGTTCTCGGGACAAAAAATTCGCCCCCCCCATCCCAGTATCCAGGTCGCGTTCCCACGTGTGTGTCCGAATCCATTCCCCCTTTTCAGGTTGACCGGGTATCCAATTGGTCGGCTCGCTGCCATCCCGGTTCCTGTAATGTTGCGGAGAAAAAAGCACCGCCGCTCGACTGGGAAGTCCAGGTATACGTGGGTTACTCCTAGGGGAGTCATACCAAATTTCGGGAATATCAAGTTCATAAACTTGAAGTCGCACAGCACTCATATCGTTGACAAAGAGGAACTTTTTCCCATCAAGATTGCGCACCCAGACTGATGCCGAATCCTTGATGTGCAACCGGGGATCACGCGATGGCATCGCTATCGAAGAACGCTTGACTCCCATCGTACTACCAAGGAATGACCATTCTTTACCCGGTTCCTTTGACCAGTCAATCTTGTATTTTTCCTCTTTGGTATAGACAATCGTTTCATCGTCAGGATCAAGCGTTGCACAGTCGATAAAACAGAGTCCGTAGAGTCGCCAGTTCAATTCCCAATGCCTTTGGTGGATGTGTAGATGATTTTCCGTAATCCAGCCATGCATTAACTGCGGATTGAGTTCGAACGTTCCCGTTGTCGGAGCGTAAGATTCGAGTATTGTACCGCCGCCGCTTGTTGCCCAGTCCGAGGCAACGTAAAGGTTTCCTTCGGCATCGCAACCAATTCCCGTAATGTTACGCCAAATCAAATCTCCGTGAACGTCCAAACGCCGAATCGCATCCGGAAAGGCGAAGCGCGTTTGAAGGGCTACGTATTTACCCTCACTCTTTTCAAAGGGTATAATATTGGCAAAGGGCATAACACCATGCATTGTTAATACAGTAACCGCTACAAATAGTTGTCCTTTGCTATCAAAGCAAAACGCCGTTGGAACATGAGAAATACCTACTCCTGGGGCTGACAGCATCGGACGATAGGGAAATGTTCTGCTAGACGCTACAAATTTACCCGACTTATCGAAAACGAGAAATCGATCAATAAAATTTGTGTAGTGTGGTCGATGAGCGAGCATCCACAGATTGCCGTCGGGATCCATTGCAATTTGTCCTGCTTGTCCTTGAAAAGTTTCGGGGAGTTTCCACTCTTCGATTTTCCGCATCGTTTCCGTATCGTAGATTTCGACACGATTTTCCAGCGGATTACTGACGTAGAGTCTTTCATTATCCGCCCAGAGTCCCGCAATCGCGCCGGGACCGTCGATAGCATTCCTTCCCTGTTCGTTGGAAACCTCGTTGACGACCAAAAAGGACTTCGGCAGCGTGTCCCCTTTGCCTCCCTTGCCGTGGTCGAAGGGTGCGCCTTTGGTGAAATCGCTTCGCAATCGCCGGGAAACGCCGTACCAATCAAAACCTTTCGGAGGCCAGGTATCGGCATCGTCGAGTCCGCCGCCTTCGTTGTTTCCCATCAGGGCGATGAAGACGTACTTATCGTTCACGGCGACGGCTTTTCCTCCATTGAATCCCCAGCCGTGGGTGTATCGGGCGTGTCCGAGCATTTCGCCGTCTTTGTACATCATGCAGTTTCCGCCGCCTTCTTCCCAGGGAACGTTGGTATAGACGGTGCCGTCCGGCGTTACGCAGATGGCGGCGATGTCTTGCTGCACCCATTGTCCTTTGCCTCCCTGCCCAGCATTACTGTCGGGGTTTAGTCCTCCGTAAATGTTGCCTATCCAAGAGGTTCGGTAATCCAAACGTTGGGAGTTATTGGGAGCAACGAGTTCGGCGAAGAGCGGCGATGTTGCGAAAAGTAAAATTGCGAGGGCGGTGGTCGTTCTCATGGTATTGTCATTGTAGTCGATGGCGGCGGTGTTGGCAATGTTTTGTAATTTTGGCTGGATTTACAGATTTACAGGGAGTTTGCGATTGCTTCCGGCAGATTGCATAAAATGGTTTTTTGTGTAGAATCATGCCGAAGAGAAAATAACAGGAATGGAATAGTGTCCGCACAAATACCAACCTTTGAAGAATTGAGGGAAATGTTCCACGAAACGCGGGAACAAATGCGCAAAACAGATAAACAAATCCGCAAAACGGGGGAACAAATCGCAGAACTTAGACGTGCCCAAAAGGAATCGCAAGATAACTTTAACAAACGGTTCGAAAGACTCAGCAGCCGAATTGGTGAACTTATCGAATCAATGGTGGAAGGAGGAATTATTCGGTTATTTCAAGCAAAAGGTTATGAATTTACCAGTTGTTGCCGTCACAAGGAATTCAGAATTAAAGAGCCTTATTATTGCGGCGAGATTGATTTTCTTCTCGAAAATGGCGACTTCGCTTGCCTCGTCGAAGTCAAAACAAACTTATCGGTCGATGACGTGAAAGACCACATAGAGAAGTTGGGGAAGTATCGTATCGATGCCGATAGTCGCGGAGATAACCGCCGCTTTCTTGCGGCAGTTGGCGGTGGAGTTGTCAGAGAAAACGTCCGCAAGTTTGCCCAGCGGGAAGGCATGTTTGTGGTGCAGCAGGCAGGCGAGAATGTCGAAATCCTCGTGCCGGAAGGAAAGCCAAAAGTCTGGTAGCGAAATGACGGCACCATTTAGCCGGTACGTCGGCGTAAACATTACAGTGCCGGTACTCCGGTTTATGCGCCGAAGCACCGGCTAAATAATTTCCAAATTTTGAAATTTGGGTATTGACTTTCCGCACAGCGCATGGTACGTTAGAGACGTGGCAGTGGTACTTTTCCGTATTCCTAACAATCAGGAGACTTTTATGACAAAGAAAATGTTAACTTGGTGGGAGGGGGAAAGATAGGCAAATTGCGCACAGCGAGCGGGGGGTGTCAACCCCCCGACTCACGCGCACAAACCGGGGGGTTGACCTCGTTGTACCCCACATGTTTTTGTGGCAAAATTGTCAAGATAGGCAAAACAAAATCCGTGTCAGGCGGAGTCTATTTCACAATTTAGGTAACTC
>Ga0099364_10004584_pt1 | contig 20887 bp, 14 predicted proteins | sample TergutTh196P3_FD_73070 | JGI IMG/M metagenome (GOLD analysis project Ga0099364, IMG submission 73070) | Microcerotermes parvus P3 segment gut microbial communities from Pointe-Noire, Republic of the Congo - Th196 P3 | ecosystem: Host-associated > Arthropoda: Insects > Digestive system > Gut ... | reverse complement strand
AAGGCAGCCTACCCGATCTTTCTTGCAACCTCGGCGGCAAGTTCGGGGAGCGGGGCGACATAGTATTGTTCCGTCGTCTTGATGCTGGCGTGGCCCAAAAATTCCTTTGCGGCTTCCAGCGTGAAATGAGCGGCGGTCGTCGTTCCGGCGGCGTGTCGCAACTGGTTCGGACTCCAACGCTCAATTCCAGCCTTGTCGCAAGCCCGATGAATCGCTCGTCGGTACGAATGAGTATCGTACTTTTCCCTCGGCGTTCGCTTCGGTTCCGCCTTTGAACGGTCGTACTGCGACGGCTGGATCTTCGGCTTCTGGGTTTCCCTCTGAAGTGCCCGGAACTGTTTCATCGTATCGACCGGGGAAAAGATCAATTCGTCGTCGATCTTTCGGACGATGTATGGCAAGAGGATTTCCTGCGCCCGTGGGCCGACTGCCAACGACCGCTTTTTGTCCTTATGCTTTGTTTTGTGCCTATATGGTCGGTACGTCCAAACGTCGCCCTGCCTTTCAATGTCTCCGGCTCGCATATTGCAAACATCTTGTGGCCTACCCCCGATAAAACGTTGCACCTGTACCATATCGTCAACGGTGGGAGGCAAGAACGGTCTCGTTTTTTCGACGACTTCATCGGAAACCGGTGGCACGTCGTCGTTGTCCTTAGCGGCAGTGCGCTCTGCTTTCAACTTTCGCACGGCGTCCAGAGCGTGGGAAACATCCGGCGGCACCAGTTCGTTTTCGACGCCCCAGCGGAACGCTTGACGAATGACGTTGATTCTGGCATTGATCGTTGATCGCACCATATTTTTTTCGGCAACCATCCGCTCACGGATGAATTTTAGAGAAAGCGGCCCGAACTCCGAAACGGCGTTTTGGCCATAGTGCTGCACCAACGGGGCAACGGCTAACCGGCAATGCACGACGGTCGGCGTCTGCCTGCCATCGTCGTCGAGATAGTATCCGGCGGCCCAATCGAGGAAACGGACGGCGAGTTCTTCGACGGTGATCTCGTGCCGCAATCGTGTCGGGGGCAGTTTACAATCATTAGCAAGATACTCGGCAATGAGCCGCTGATATTCTTCCCAACTTGCCTTGCTTCTGTATCGCCCCAAGTAGAAATCTTTGCCTTGGAGGGTGACGACCGCCTGTCCAGAGTGCTTGTGAAGCCGATAGGAGGGTATCCGTTTTTTGGGCATTTTTGACGTTCCTTTCGTGCAGAAAAAGAATTTTACCCGGTATTACCGGGTAAAATTGACTTTTGCCGCACGTCAGACCGTCTGACGGATAGTCCTAACTCCTTCGGCTCTATAGACTTAAAAACTGGGCGATATAGGACTCGAACCTATGACCCCTAGCTTGTCGAGCTAGTGCTCTAACCAAACTGAGCTAATCGCCCTTTCGGCAAACCAACACTGACTACGCATTTTCCCATTGTCCGAAAAAATGTCAAGGGGATGCAAAAAAGATCAAAAGGCAAAAAGGAAACCGGTGTGTTAAAAGGAAATCGGAGTACCGGCTAAATGATCCCGTTCGTCAATCCAAAGTGGATAGTCCGCTGAACGTAACGGAAAACCAAGATGCTTGCCCTCCAATGTCAGGAAATTAATTAACGGTCGGCTTTCACGCCAACGGCAAATGTTCGCCGTGAAAATGTCCACCACGTCATCAAAACGGAATCGACACTGTCCGCCGACGTGCGGAGTAATTACGACATTCGGAAAGTTCCACAACGGATGATTTGTCGGCAACGGTTCCGGCGACGTGACGTCGACGACCGCCCCGGCAATCTCCTTGTTTTTCAGCGCAGCAACCAATGCGTCCGTGTCGACAAGTGCTCCCCTGGCGACATTCACAAACAGCGTTTCCGGTCGTATTTTTTTCAGTCGACCGGCATCAAACATTCCCCGTGTCTGAGCATTCAGCGGTAAACAGAGAATCACGACATCGGATTCGCCGAGCAAGTCGTCGAGACGTTCCGGACACCACAGTTCGGCAACGTGCGGCGGCTTTCTCACCGGAAACAGATCGGTCGCCAAAATCCGGGTGCGAAACGGAGCCAAAACCTGCGAAAGCCGACGGCCCACGCCACCGAGACCGACGATTCCGACCGTTTTACCCGTTAAATCACAGGTCGGACGGCGGAGGAATTTGCGATAATCTGCCGTCCGGTCATCGAGTTGCTCCCGCCAAAACGTCGGCAGGTTTCGCATCCAGCTGAGGATCAGTGCCATCGTGTGTTCGGCAACCTGATCGGCGAGGACTCCGGAAGCGGTCGAAATAGCAATGTCCGACTCAATGACAGACGGGACGAGACACCAATCCATTCCGGCAGCGGAGGACTGAATCCAGCGGAGTCGGCCTTTTTGGACTATGGCGTCCCAGTCGACGGGAACCTTGGCGTGACCGCAAAAAAAATCGGCGTCCAAGAGAGCCGCCGCAATGTCTTTTTGGCCAACATTACGAATCCGGACCTCCGGCCAAGCACGGTGGAGGCGGTCGATCAGGCGTTCCTCGACCGGGGTTTCCTTGAAACAAACAACCAGATCGGGCATATTCGGGGTTCGGGGTTCGAGGGCGTACATATTTATTGTACTCTACATGTTCTCTTGCAACAGGGCCGTGGCGCAACCCGGTATTCTCGACACATTCCGCTTTTTCGGCAGGATGCCGCGATCATCGATTTTCGGTAAAAATCTTGTCGATCAGGAAAGAAGGGATTCTTTTTCGATGAGCAATACGATGGAACACCGGACAGACATTACGGATCTGATTCCGAAATCGCTCGGAAACTACTGGTTGATCTTTTTCGGCGGCGTCGGTGTCGTTGCGGTGTTGGAGTGCGCCTACCGGCAACTGCCGAGCTGGACGGAAAAACTCGGCGAAGCAAGTCTCGCTCCGCTGGACGTTGCATCATCCGGTAGTGTACTGGCGTGGTGCCTGTCGGCGTTGCTATTACTATCGGCGGGTGTTTCGTTGTTGAATTCCCGACTTGGCAAGAAATACGACGATCCGGCCAAAGGCGATGTCTGGTTCTGGACGGCCTTCGCATTGGTTCTACTGAGTCTCGACACCCAAGTTCAGTTTCGAGACACACTCCGAGCGGTGCTTACTCATGCTACGGGAACACCGCTCCATCAAGACGGTACTGTTTGGTGGCTGACGGTGTACTCTTTTGTTTTTGGGCTGATTGCCATTCGGCTTCTTCAGGACATGTGGGCGTATTTGCCGTCGTTTCTCGTGTTTTCCCTGTCGATTCTCGGTGCGACCGGTGCACAGTTAATCAAGGTTGACGTTATCCCGGTCTCCTTGCTGACGAAAGACATTGTCATTCTTCACACGGCTTTAGAGGCGTTCGCGGTACTGTTGCTTTTCCTCTCCTTTCTACTTTTTGGGCGTCGTCAGGTGCTTCGAGACCCGCAAGTCGCTATGGAGTGGTTTGCCAAGGTTTGGAATCAGTCCGCACCGGTCCTGAATACGACAAAGACAACAACGGATACCCCCATCGCTAAGGTTGTCGCGCCGCCTTCTCCGCCCTCGCCGCAAAGTACGGAATCGGTTTCCGATGCCGTCATCGAAATTGGGGCGAAACCGGTTCGGGGACTTCCAAACTCGCGTCCGGAACTGCGCAAAGCCGTGGACGACGACTTTACGCTCCTGAACGCTTCGTAAACGCATTGGTGGGCTTGAGAGAAGATAGTACCGCACCAAGTCTAAAATTGTGAATTCCCGTCACCCCCGCGTAGGCGGGGCCTAGAGCGTATTAAAAATGGGTTTGGATTTTTTATCGTCACCCCCGCGCAGGCAGGGGCCTAGACCCTGGACGTCATTGAGTTTGTTTCATTGCCATAAATTTTTGCAATTAAAGAAGATGTGAACATCTTTCCTCTAGGTCCCCGCCTGCGCGGGGGTGACGGGAATTTTGTCCAGACTGGTTCGGAATACGCTCTAGACGAAAAATGTTATACCTCTTCCTCTAGATTCCCGCCTATGCGGGAATGACGGATATTGAATCCACAATTTTAGTTCTGGTCGAGTAATAGGTTGTTTTTCTCCGAAGTATCGTGTAGGCTGGCCCGATTATACTGTGAACCAGTAAATACCAACGCACGCCATGCAACGCATTGTCTCCCTTGTCGTTTCGTTGTTCGTTCTCGCAACAGCAAATCTCTTCGCCGCCGAGCCGGACTTCCACTGGAATACAGACGCCCTCACGCTGACTTTTTCCACGCCGTCGGAAAAGTCCGGCGGTTCCGTTCCCATCGGAAACGGCGAAAACGCCGCCAACGTCTGGATCGAAAAGAAAACCGGCGATCTGTTGCTCCTTCTCGCACGAACCGACAGTTTCGACGGCTTCGGACGCCTACTCAAACCGGGCCGAATTCGCATCTCGTTCAGACCGGAAAGTCCGTTCAAAGACGGGGCCTTTCAACTTCAAATACTTGATTTGGCGAACGGTCTGTTGCATGTCATCGGCGAGAGCGGCGAACTGCTCGTCTACGTCGACGCCCATCGGCCCGTCTACGTTGTTCAATATCGCGGCGAAAAAGCCGTTTACGTACTGACACGGTTCGAAATTTGGCGAGGGAAAAAGCGTGACATTTCCAACGAAGAAATGGGCGGCGGCGATCAATACGGTTTGGCGAAAGACGCGCTTGCCTTTGAGGAGCCCGACGAAATTCTCGACTGGGACTTTTTGAAAAAAGACGGCTTCGACAGCCTTGCTTGGTATCATCGCAATACCGTATCAGTTTGGCCAGTCACGATGAAACAGCAGGGCTTCAAGGACGTGATGGACAAGTTCCACGATCCTTTGATCCATCGAACCTTCGGCAGCCTGATTTTCGGGCGCAGTCGAACAAACGAGACTGCCGAGGCGGTTCCGTTTGCAAAAATCTGCGAATATGCGCTTCAGTCCGCAGCTCCGGCGACGGTTCACGAAATTTTCGTAACGCTCCACACCGCGCAAACGGACACGCTGGGAGCCTTTTTCGACGAATCGGTGAAAATCGCACGAAATGTCCTTGCCGACTATCGGGACGATTCCGTTTTCGTTGCACATAAAAAATGGTGGAACGATTTTTGGGATCGGAGTCATATCCGCGTCCGTTCGAGTGCCCCGATTCCGTCGGAATCAATCTTGCCTCCCTGTGAGGTTCCACTGACGCTCGGTATGAGTTCGCAGCCGGGAGTGGCCGCGTTCGTCGGCGAAATGGCGGCACCGACTGTCTATTCCCGCGCCTTGAAACCGAACGAAATTCAGCAATTGGCCAAAGGCGAAGAAGTCGAGGAAGGCCGCGAATATCATTGGGACTTTTCCACGGAACCAGACGCCAGGCCCGGTCCGCTGGACGGAAAATTGGCCGCTAAAGTGTTCGACGGCAACACGTCATTCCAAAAGCCGCACGATCCGAATGTCGATCTGTCCAACGCACTGACTCTTGCCTGTTGGGTGCTCACGGACGGAACCAACGGCGGACGCTTGATCGACAAGTGTATTCCCGGCAGTTCGGAAAAGGGCTTTCTTTTGGATATTGATTCAGGCGGCCGGTTTTTGGGCAAACCGTTTGTGATAAGACCTCCGCAACCCGTTCCGGCAGGGAAATGGACACACCTTGCCGTAACCTTCGACGGCGAGTGGGTCTTTATGTACATCGATGGAAAAACGGTCGTCTCGCAGGATTTTGGACGTAAACGCTCAACACCGCCGCACGAAGCCATGACGCGGGGCTATGCCTTGCAGCGTTACGTTCAAGCCTGTGCAGGGCGGGGAAACTACGCAATGAAGTTCAACGGCAACCTCTTCACCGTGGAATACCAAGCGGACGGACGCTTCACGCCGGACTATCGACGCTGGGGACTCGGTTATTGGACGCAAAACACCCGACTGATGTATTGGCCGATGCTTGCCGCCGGAGACTTCGATCTTATGCAGGCCGGAATGCGGCTCTATACCGATCAGATGCCGCTCCAAAAAGAGCGCAATCGGATTTTCTTCAACCGGGGCGACTCGTTGTTCAGTTGCGAAACGGCCTATTTTTGGGGCTTGCCGATGATGGGAACCTTCGGTGGTTTCGATTGGGACAATCCGGGGGATACCGCGATCGGAATGAACAACTATGTCAGTCGGCATTGGAACGGCGGCCTCGAAATGACCAATATGATGCTCGATTATTGTGCGTATTCAGAAGACCGAAAGTTCCTGAAAGAAACCGTCATTCCTTATGCCGATGCGGTGTTACGGTTTTACGATTTCATTTCACCAAAACGTGACGAAAACGGTAAAATGCTCATCACGGAAGCGACGGCACTGGAGACGTGGTGGAAGTGCGTCAATCCGATGCCGGACGTTGCCGGATTGCGTTGCGTGACGGAGCGATTGCTCGCCCTACCGGAAGACTGCACGACGCCGCAACAACGGGAATACTGGACGGAGTTACAAAAAATCCTCCCGGAAATTCCCATCGGCGATGTTACCGGATCGGACAGAGTCACACGACGAATGTTCCTTCCCGCTCTGCAATACGAAGTCCATCGTAACAGCGAGGTACCGGAACTTTACGCATTGTTTCCGTTTCAGGTTTATGGACTCCAGCGGGGCGAATTCGAAGCGGCACTAAACGCTTTTGAACAGCGGCGTTCCAAGCATTACAGGGGCTGGGGGCAGGACGAAATCTTTGCCGCCCATCTCGGTTTGGCGGACGACGCTGCCATTGGAGTCTCGAAACGATTTGACACTTGGGCTTACGGTTTTCGTTTTCCGGCAATGTGGGGCCCGAACTTCGATTGGATTCCCGATCAGGATCACGGCGGCAGCGGAATGATCGCCCTGCAAGCAATGTTACTGCAATCGGTGGGCGACAAAATTCTGTTGCTTCCCGCTTGGCCGAAGGACTGGGACGTGGAGTTCAAACTGCACGCTCCCCGGCAAACGGTTGTCGAAGCCAAGTACGTCGGCGGCGAACTGACCGAACTGACCGTCGATCCGCCGGAACGACGGAAAGATGTCGTTCTCCCTACGACAGCATCACCTGTAGGCAGTCACTGACGTGCGACGAACGAATCCCAATCTTTTCATTCAAAAGTTCGGGACGACATTACCGGTGAAGATTGCATAGACGAAGAACGTGATGGTCGTCGTTCGGGCGCGACCGGTTTTATCTCCCATGACTCCGAAGAGGATTCCGCCGAATCCCCAGCCGAGTAGCATGATCGAGGTTGCCAACCCGCCTATAAAGATAACGGTGGAGTGCGTGGCATCCAAGCCCATTAGTTGGGCGAGCGCCGGATTCCGCATAATAAACTTGTTTCATAACCCCGTCACCCCCACGAAGGCGGGGGCCTAGAGGAACGGGTATAACTCCTTTCGTCTAGATTCCCGCATTCGCGGGAATGACGAAATTTTAGGGTTGTAGAACAGGTCCAATATTGAAAATCTACTGGTCGAAACAGTCGAGGCCCCAACCGAAACCGCAGACGATAAAAACGAACCAGTGATACCGACTCATATCCTTGCACCAAGCAGTCGATGGAGTTTTGTTTTTCACAATTTGGTGAAATTAAGGGTTGGAGCGCATTAAGAGGGAGTCCCTAAACTCGTAACGTGTTATTTTCAAGCATGTTAAGCATGTTTTTTGTCATGGCGATGTAGATCACCGCAACGCTGGAATTAGGATTTCGTTCATAATCCTTGCTATGCCGTCGAAACCTTTTTAACCACACAAATGTCCGCTCGATGATCCACCGCTTCGGTAAAACCACGAAGCCTTCCACGTCAACCGGACGAAGCACCGGCTGGAGAAAACAACCAAGTTCCTCCTTCACCCCATCCGGCAAGCCGCTCCGCTTGTAGGTACTGTCGCCGAAAATCACTTTCAACCGTTTGTACATTTCCTTGATATTTTGTAACACCAACTTTGCCCCATCCTGATCCTGAATCGATGCTGCATGAATGACCACCGAAAGAATCAAACCGGAAGAGTGTAGAGTGAAAATCTCTCCACTTTCCACTCTTCCAATCCATGTTCCGTCGTTTCGCCATTTCAGAAAATTATTGTACACTGTTTTCCATTTCGGAAAGTCGTGCGGCAGATTTCGCCATTGGCAACCGGTGCGAACGACGTAGAGGATGGCGTCGATCAACCATCTTCTGTCGATGGGTTTCCGTCCAGTTTTTTTTCGGTTTCGGTAAAATTTTTGCGAACACGGCCCATTGAACGTCTGTCAAATCCGAGTCATAATGTCTGCGGGTCATGGAACATTCCTTTGTTCGAGATTCGGAAAAATCAAAGCAAAGATTGTACCATGGTCCAATTTTTATCGCAAGTCCTGTTTATACAATACGTTAGAGTTTAGGGACTCCCTCTTACAAATACACTGATCTTAATTAACCCACGCTGCACTTTTCAAATTCCTAAAAACACTCCACACGCGTTGCACTTTTCAAGTTCCCTACACACGCGATGTCGTTCGGCGTTTTTGAACGTAACCCGCTAACAACTTTTCGGAGGAAAAATGAAAACGAACTTGACAAGTATGAACATTTTGGTCGATTCCAGCGGTTCGATGTGGTCGATTGCGTCCGATATGGTCGGCAGTCTGAACCAGTTGGTCGACGAAAACCGCGAGTTGGACTTCTTGGTAACCTATTCGATCTTTTCCACACGATACCAACCGATCTTTGCGGACAAACCGATTAAGGAGGTTACACAATTCGATCTCAAACCGGATGGGCAGACCGCACTCATCGAGTCGGCTTGCAAAATGATCGACGAAGTGGGAGCAAGACTGGCTGCAATGCCGGAAGATGATCGTCCGGAAAAAGTGATGTTCGTCATCGTTACCGACGGTCAGGAAAACGCATCCGCTCCGGAATACACCAAGGAACGCCTCTTGGAAAAAATCAAGCACCAGACCGATGTGTACAACTGGCTGTTCCTCTACTTGGGCGCAAATCAGGACTCCATTTCGGTTGCTCAACAATACGGCATTGCTCCCGACAAAGCCGTCAACTACACTGCCGACAAAAGAGGTACGGAACGTAACAGAGCGTTGCTTTCGAAAAAGATGCAACAAGTATCTGCGGCCTCTCCCCAAATGGTAAAAAACATTTCCTGGGATGACGAAGATCGGAAAGAGTAACGTTCTTGATTCCCACCGATTTCTCGGTATATTGGAAGAATGTCTGTTTTGCTCCTCAATATGCCGTTTGCGAATCTCCGCTGGCCGAACATTGGTTTGAGTCTGCTGAAGAGTGCGCTGAGTGAACGCGGTATCGACTGCGAATTGAAAAATCTCTGCTTTGACTTTGCGGAGCGTGTCGGCTACGAATTGTACGATTGGGTCGCAGACTACTTTGCGTTCGTTCTCGGTGGCGAACAACTCTTCGCCAAGGAATACTTCGGCGACCAATTGCCGTCCGCCGATGAGTTTTGGAACGACGTGATGCTCTGGACGGAACCGAAACTCGACGCCGCCGACAAGGCCGATTTCGAAACCGTCGCCCAACAGATCGCTCCCTTTCTGGACGCCTGTATGGAGAACATCGACTTTTCGCAATACAAACTCATCGGTTTTGCGACGTCGCACCAACAGACCTTGGCATCGCTCTGTTTGGCGAAGAGGATCAAGGAGCGTTATCCCGATATTCTCATTGTGTTGGGCGGAGCGGCCTGCGAAGGCGAAATGGGGACGGAAATTCTCCACCACTTTCCCGAAGTCGATTTCGTCTTCCTCGGCGAAGCGGACCTCACGTTTCCACATGTCGTCGAAATGCTGTTCAATGGCACATTCAACACGTCTCCATTGCCCGACGGCGTATTGGTTCAAGGACGTGAAGTGCTGCCGATCGTCGGTCAGCGGCTGACCATTGACAATCTCGACGAATTGCCGTATCCGGACTTCGACGATTACTTTGCGGAACTTTACAACAGTCCTTTGTGTGACGAAATTCATCCTCTCCTCTTTTTTGAGACCTCACGCGGCTGTTGGTGGGGTGAGCGTCATCAATGTTCGTTTTGCGGTCTGAACGGACACTCGCTGAGATTCCGTGCGAAATCTCCCCAACGGGCCGCCGACGAAATCGTTTGGCTCGTCAAACGCTATGGTATCAAGCACGCCTGTAGTTCGGACAACATCTTCGCCAAGGAGTATTTCGACACATTTTTACCGATGCTCAAAGCCAGCGGTGTCGGACTGAATTTCGAGTACGAAATGAAGACGAACCAGAAACGGGAACACGTCGAAAAGATGGTCGATGCCGGTCTCGGTGCCGTTCAACTCGGTATTGAAACCTTTTCGACGCCGATTCTCAAGATACTCAACAAGGGCGCGACGACGCGGCACAATTTACAGGCACTGAAATGGTACACCGAAGCCGGTGTCAAAATCAAATGGAATATTTTGTACGGTTTCCCCGGCGAACCGATTGAAGAATACGCCAAGTTGACGGAACTGATTCCGTTGATTGCGCATTTTCATCCGCCTTTGGCCGTCGGTCGGGTTCGGGTTGACCGTTTTGCTCCGTATCATCGGCATCCGGAGAATTTCTGCATCGAAAACTTGCGTCCGTTTCGGGGATTTCGGTTCATTTATCCTTTTGAAGACGATTCTTTACGAAAATTGGCATATTTTCACGAATTCGACTTTGCCGACGGGCGTAACATCGCGGACTACGTCGATCCGTTTTTGGAACAGGTCGCCGTCTGGGTGGACAATTACGGCAACGGAACGCTCCGCGCCTTTGACCGCGACGACGGCATCCTATTGCTGACGGACACGCGGTCTTGTGCCGTGGAATTTCAGTACCGAATCTCCGGTGTCCAGCGGGAACTGTATCTTTTCTGTGACACGGCGAGAACGCCGCTACAGATTGCCGAACGCTTTCCCGATCTCGACCCCGCCGCAATGCTGCGCTTCTGGATTGACCACCGCTTGATGTTGTTCGTCGACGACCGGTTCTTTTCGCTGGCGTTAAATTAGAGCGTATTCCCAATTGGTCTGGACAAAATTCCCGTCATCCCCGCGAAGATGGGGTCCTAGTACAACGTCGTGGAAATGAAATTCGTCATCCCCGCGTAGGCGGGGATCTAGACCATAGACGTAGTTGAGTTTGTTTCTTTGCCATAAACTCTTGCAATTAAATAAGATGTGAGCATTTTCTCTCTAGAGCGTATTAAAAATGGGTTTGGACAACATTCCCGTCACCCCCGCGCAGGCGGGGGCCTAGAGGACAGATGTTCGCATCTTCTTTAATGGCGGATGGTTATGGCGATGAAACAAACTCAATGACGTCCAGTGTCTAGGCCCCGGCCTGCGCGGGGGTGACGATAAAAAGTCCACGCAATTTTTAATACGCTCTAAAAATACTCGCTATCCACAGGAAAAGTATGTACTCGGCAGACGAACCTTTTTAAACATGGTCTCATTCATTGCATCGGCAATCAGATGCAATAAGAGCTGTCGGGAACATCGCCCTCATTTCCGCCCTTCGGACCAAGCCGCGTGGACTGCGTCGTGGACGGCGGCGAGGACGGATTTCTTTGCAATGTCGAAGGACATATTCAACGTTGCTCCGGCTGCTCGTTTATGACCGCCGCCGCCGAAAAGTGCCGCCAAGCGACTGCAATCGACCACATGGCGGCTCCGAAAACTGACCTTGAAACAGTCATCCGCCAGTTCCGAGAAGAGCAGGGCAACTTCTGAGCCGTCGACCTGTAATAGCATATTGATGACATCTTCCTTATCAGACGGCAACGCTCCGGCCTGTTTCAGGTCGTCGCGTGTAACCCAAGTACACATCACGAGACCGTCCAGCGAAGATTCCGTTTTGGCAAGGATTCGACCGATCAGGCGGATGCGTCCGAGGGATTCCTGTTCGTACAGTTCGCGGTACAGTGCGGTGGGGTCCGTTCCGGCTTCGACAAGTTCGGCAGCCGTCCGAAAGGTTTGCGCTGTAACAGAAGAAAACCGGAACCAACCGGTGTCCGTTGCGAGGGCAACAAAGGTCGCTTCCGCAATTTCTTTCGTGAATGGCACACCGAGGGCGCGAACTGCCTGAACGACGAGCGCTCCGGTTGCCTCAGCCGTTGAATCAACGAAGTCCTCCGCACCGATGTCGTCGCCTTTGAGATGATGGTCGAGAACGATTTTTTTCGCCGAAGTCGTTTTGACGAGATCGGCCATTTCACCGAGTTGCGTCCAAGATCGGGTATCGAGGATGAAAAGCAGGTCGATACTGTCAATCCAAGCGGCATCCGCTTCGGTCAGGTCTTCGTGACAACGGATTTCGTTCGCCGGATCAAGAAACGCCAATGGCGGCGGAGTCTGTTGCGGGTTGATAATCCGAACGTCTTTGCCGAGGCTTTGCAGTGCCCGGTGCATCGCGATTTCGCTTCCAATGCAATCACCGTCGGATCTGACGTGAGCGGTCAGTAAAATACGTTGCGCCGTGTGAACGGTCGCCGCAAAAACTTGCCAATCGATGGACATAAAACGTTAAACTTCGTGGAGGGAAGAGAATGTAGTACCCGTCCGCATCTAAAATTGTGAATCCCCGTCACCCTCGCGTAGGCGGGGGCCTAGAGGAACGGTTTGAACAGATTTCCGTCTTCGCAATAATGACGGGGATTGAATCCACATTTTTAGTTCAGGCCGAATACTAGGTTAATAACCGGTATCCCGTTGTTCTTTGCCCTTTCAGGGCGAATAAAAATGGCCGCTTATTGGCAGGGTAAAGTACAAGTGCGACTCCGAAATACTTGCGGCAAAATGGAGATTACGTACTGTGAATCATCGTTCCGATTCGCTCGCCAAGGAGGGCGCGTTCGAGGTTGTCGTCGGTACGGAAATTGAACACCATGACAGGCATATTGTGTCCTTCACACTTGGCAATGGACTCTTGGTCCATGATCCGTAATCGTTGCGTTCGGACGGCATCGTAAGTCAATTCAGAGTAAAACACGGCGTTCGGATTCGAGTGCGGATCGTCACTGTACACACCGTCGACCTTGGTTGCTTTGAGCAAAATGTCGGCACCGAGTTCCAGTGCCCGTTGGGCGGCTGCCGTGTCGGTTGTTACAAAGGGACTGCCCGTTCCGCCAGCCAGCAACACGATACGGCCTTTTTCGAGATGCCGAATCGCCTCCCGCCGACTGTACGGCTCGGCAACGGAGTTCATCGGAATTGCCGAGAGCAAGCGAGCCGGTTGTCCGGTCAATTCGAGGGCGTCCTGCAAGGCAAGGCCGTTGATGATCGTTGCGAGCATTCCCATCGAATGAGCCGTGGATTCTTGGATAGAAGCGTTCGCGGCCTTAAACTGTCCGCCGCGCAGGATGTTTCCGCCGCCCATCACAACGGCAATCTGAACGCCCCGATTGGTAGCGGCGGCAATGCGTTGTGCCGTGTGCATCACGGAATCCATGACGATACCCCGCTGGTTTGCGCCGCAGAAGCACTCACCGGAAATTTTCAACACGACACGACGAAAACGAGATTCGGACATGATACTTAGCCGGTATTCCGGCTCACTCCACATAAATTGCCACACGAAAACGATCCGACACTATTGTGGTCGATCAAAAACAAAAAAGCAAGCGACGGCGCCGAAATCGACGAGGATTGCAAAGTCCCCGACGAGGTAGGTTGCCGACCGCCGGGCGGCAACGTGCAGTACTCCGCACAAAGAACCCCGTGTCGGCAGTCGCCGACGCCGCCCGGCGGTCGGCGTCCTACCTCTTGCCAACAAAATTTTGACGCACCATCGTGTTGGTTCGCGTTGCGTGGCCCTTGCGATCAGGGGAATTTTTGGTCTAATAGGAAAGTCTCTATCTATTCGGAGCGATCACTATGCGGACCATCAAAATATTCGACACCACGTTGCGTGACGGCGAACAGTCGCCGGGCGCAAGTATGAATCTCAGCGAAAAACTCGAAGTCGCCAAGGCTCTGGAAGAACTCGGCGTTGACATCATCGAAGCGGGCTTTGCCATCGTTTCGCCCGGTGATTTCGAGTCCGTCAACGAAGTGTCGAAAGTCGTCAAAACGAGCAGCGTGTGCAGTTTGGCACGATGCGTTCGGAAAGACATCGACGCCGCCGCCGAAGCACTGAAACCGGCCAAACAGCCGAGAATTCACGTCGTTTTGGCAACCAGTCCGATCCATCGGGAGTTCAAACTCCGTATGAATACGGACCGGAATGTCGAAGCCGCCGTCGATGCCGTCAAGTACGCCCGGCAGTTTTCCGATGACGTCGAATTCTCCGCCGAAGATGCGACACGAACGGAAATCGACCATCTCTGCCGAGTCATTGAAGCAGTGATTGATGCCGGTGCAACGACCGTCAACATTCCGGATACCGTCGGCTACGCCACGCCGCCGGAAATGTTCGACCGTATCGACGCCCTGAAAAAACGGGTGCCGAACATCGACAAGGCGACGATCAGCGTCCACAATCACAACGATCTCGGTATGGCGGTGGCAACGAGTTTGGCCGCCGTCCGTGCCGGGGCCGGACAGGTTGAGTGCACGATCAACGGTCTCGGCGAGCGGGCGGGAAACTGTTCGCTCGAAGAAATCGTGATGGCTCTCAAAACACGTAACGATATTTATAACGCAACGACGCGGATTGTGACGCAGCGGCTCGTTCCGGCCAGTCGGCTCGTTGCCACGGTCACGGGAATCAAGGTTCAACGCAACAAGGCGATTGTCGGTCAAAACGCTTTCGCTCACGAATCGGGCATTCACCAGGACGGTATGCTGAAGAATCCGATGACGTATGAAATCATGCGACCGGAGGACGTCGGGTTTACGAAGAGCGAATTGGTTCTCGGCAAGCACAGCGGCCGCGCCGCACTCGGCGACCGGGCAAAAACACTCGGCTTCGATCTGACTCCGGAGCAGCTGCTCAAGGTTTTTGAAGAATTCAAGAAGTTGGCCGACCGCAAGAAAAACATTTACGACGAAGACATCCGTGCTTTGATCGAACAAGCAATTCACGAACGCAAAAATCGGCCCGAAGAAGTGGATTGGGCCTTCGGTTCGTATGATCTGCGCTGCCGTACCGGCAAGAAACCGAGCGTTTCGCTGACGCTCCGGCACGGCGAACACGAATACACGAAGGAAATCGTCGACGGCGACGGTCCGATTGACGCTATTTTCCTTGCCGTGAAAGAGATGACGGGGGCGGACATTTCGCTCAAGGAATATAGCGTCCAAAGCGTCACCGTCGGCGAGGACGCGCAGGCCGAAGTAACGATTCTCATCAATCAGAGCGGCGAGACCTTCCGCGGTCATGGCGTCTCGACGGATACCATTGAGGCAAGTACCGTCGCCATGTTAAACGCGGTCAACCGCATCACCCGGAAGGGGCGGGGATGAAACGCAATTCCCGGATAAACCGCCCGAATTGTCGTGAAAGCCGGAACTATTTCGGTTTCACCTCACCGCCGTCGCGGGTCTTTTGGATGCCGACGGCAACGTAGCGGTCGCCTTCCTTGAGTCCCGATTCGACGACACGCATGTTGTCGCTCTCCAGTTGCCCGAGAACGACGTTTTGACGCCGGGCAATGTTCTTCTCGTCGACGACGAACACGTATTTACTGTTCAAGTCGGTCGCAATCGCTTCTTCTTTGACGAGAATCGCACCAGGCTGCATGAACGACGGAATCCGGACGCGGCAAATTTGGCCCGGATAAATGTCATGATGTTCGTTCGGCAAAATGCCGCGCACGGTAATCGTTCCGGTCGACTTGTCAATCTTGTTACTCGCCATGTCGACGATACCGCTGTACGGATATTCGCCTTTGTTCGCCTCCGCGCCCTTAATCAGACCGACGCTGATCGGAACCTCCAAAACACGATACTGAGCAGGTATGGAGGTTTCCGGTTCGCCGCCTTCCTTTTGGAGCCGTGAATCCTTGAGCAAATTGCGCAGCGCCTCCGTTTCAACAGGCGGCGTTTTTTTCGCCACTTCCCGAGCGTGATTGAACTGCGCGTCGCTGACATCGAAATAAACGTAAATCGGACTCATCCGGGCAACGGTCGTCAAAGTCTCGGCGGAACCGGGACCGACCATATTACCAACATCAACGAGGTTGCGATCAACCTTTCCCGCAATGGGACTACGAACATCGGTGTAGCTCAGGTTCAATTTGGCATTTGCAAGGATGGACTCGGCTTTCAGTACGGCGGCAGCGGCTTCATCCCGCTTGGCTTGGTCGGCGTCGAGGTCCGCCTGGGTCTTGGCTCCTTGGGTACGAAGTTCCTTGGTCCGTGCAAGTTCCGCTTCCGCTAAAAGGAGCTGCGCCTTTCGGGAAGCAAGATCGGCCTCGGCACCGTCGACGGACGCCTTGTACTGGTCCGGCTCGATCAGAAAGAGCGGCGCATCGACGGAAACGACGTCGCCCGGCTTAAATCGTCTTTCCCGCAGGAATCCGGAAACCCGCGCCGGAATGTTCACGAACTCGAACGCTTCGGCGTAGCCCGTCACGTAGGAGTACGGCATCACGTCGCGCTGCACGACGGTTTCGACGACGACTTCCGGAACCGGCAGCGGCGGAACGACGGCCTTGGGGGAGCAGCCCGCAACGATTATCAGCGAAAGGGTAAACAGCGAAAAAAGGGGGAATCGCATTGTAGTTTTCAGTTTTCAGTTGTCCGTTGTCGGCTTTCCGTTTTCAGTGGACAGTAGACAGAATCTGAAAACCGGCCGCTGAAAACGGAAAACGATCACGGGGCGTTGTACAGTTCCAGTTCCCAGAGCCGTGCCGTGCCGTCGTCCGTCTTTGTAACCCAAAGGCGGAACTCCTTCGCTTCGATCGGAGCGAAGCGGCGGTCGGCGTAGAAATTCTCGTTCCCGGCGACGGCAGCGCCGGGAACGTCGATCCATTGACCGTCCTTTTCGTACTGCAACACGCAATCGCGGATCACCGTACGGAGATTCGATTGGCCGGTCAACATCTGAAAGCCGTTGATCCGAACCGATTCCTTGAAGGACAGCTTGATCCACGGATTCTTTTCGTGCTGACTGACCCATCGGGAATTGTTGTTCGTCGTCACTCCGCGGCCGTCGTTGACGTACTTTGCCGGATACATCTCGCTGACGTGTTCGCTGGACGCCGTTGCCGTCGCTTTTCGGGCGAGGTTCGGACCGGCGGACTTCGTCCAGGCGGCAGGCTGTTCCGGCGGCGGCGGAAGCGGCGCAATGCCCTTCTCCATCAACGCCTTCAGTTCGTCGAAGTGCTTGGCGTAAACGTCCCGAGGCAGCACGTTGTTCTTTTTACAGACCGACGCGGCCATTCCAACGACTTCGCCCATCATGCCGCCGGTCTGGATCACTCGGGAAACACCGAGAGCAACGTGAGTGACGCTGGTATTGCGGCCGGCCATGAAAAGGTTCGGAACGTTCCGGGAATATAAACTCCGGTACGGCAGCGGATACGGCTCGTGTCTGACGTGTGTACAGTAAGTTCGGAATTCTTCACCGGGAAAGTATTTTTTAATGTAATCGTCGGCATAATGAACATCGATCGGCCAAGTAGCGACGACGCAACCGTCCGGCAAAACACGGTGTTCCGTGATGTCCTGTTCCTGAACGATGACGTCGCCGAGCAAACGCCGGGACTCTCGTTTTCCCGCAATGAGACCGACGTAAACCAATTCCCGGTCGGCGACCTTTTCGGCCCAGGTTCCTTCCAAACGGTTCTTCATATAAGCCCAGTGTCCGAAAATCGCGCGCAGCCCGAGGTCGCGGAGCCGCTCGACGTCTTCGACCTGATCGAGATTCATACCGGTTTCCCAGTTCCAGTTTCCGGTGAAGCTGGGAAGAATCGTTTGCTCATTGAACTGCACCGCCCACGGCAGTTCGGGAAAATTCGTCGGCGTTTTGCGAACAACGGTATCCCACCACAACGTCGATCCCATCACGAGTTTGTCCGCCTGATCGGGAGCCATGGACTCGCCGGTTTCCGCCTTCGACTCTCGACCGACACGGAAATCGGCACCGGCCAACGCCCCCAAAACGGCGTCGCCGGTACAGTCGACGAACAGCGCACCCGGAAACCGAAGTTCTTTGCCCAAATAAATGCTCTTTGCGGTGACGGATTTGATCTTCTTGCCGTCCATCTCGGCAGCGAACATTCGATAACCGAGGAAAAGATGCAGATTCTTTTCGGCAAGGACCTGTTCCATTTCTTTTTGGACGAATTTCCGGCCTTCGACTTCGTAGGGTGTTCGGGCCGAATACCGAAGTTGGTAAACGAGGCTTCCGAGGGCCGGATACGGCGGCAGATTGAGAACGCCTTCGGGACCGACCCGGACTTCGGGACTTGCATTGCCGCCGACGTAGGGTCGATCTTGAATCAGAGCGACGTTCAGTCCCAAACGGGAGGCGGTAATTGCGGCACAGAGTCCCGGATAGCCGCCGCCGACGACAACCAGATCGTAGGGTGCCCGGTCGGCGTCCGGTGGCGTGTCCGGTAATCCCAGCGTTTTCCGCCGCAACGGAGCAAGACTCTTGGCGTCGTCCGGCGGCGTGAAGTTCGGATCGCCGGTCAGACAGATTGCGTCGACACGGCCATCGAATCCGGTCAGATCATGCAGTGCCAGCGTTTGCGTCAGTTTGTCGGCCTTGACGTCGACGGTTCCGCCGACCTGCCAATGCCAAGGATTCCCTTCGGTGCCGAACTCGGTGTCCAGAGCCTTGCCGTCGAAAAGAAGTTGGAAGCGTCCCGGTGCGTGTTCCGTGGTCCAAGGAGCGACCCAATTACGTGTTCGGACGAAGACTCGATAGGTTCCGGCGGCAGGAAACGTGATCGCCGTCGTTGCGTCTTTGACCGGGTTGCCGATTCCGTGGGCGACGAGGACCGGTGAACCCATTTGGTCCATATACTGTTGGTCGAGTTCCCAGCCGCCGAAGTCGCTGAACGACTCCGCTTCGATCAGAAGCGTGTCTTTCGGACCGGGAAGAATCTGCGCAGACGCTGTTGAGACAACGATAATCGTCAGCGAAACAAGAAATGAAAAGCGAATCAATTTCATGGCGTTATCAATGAGAGCCGGGACCTGTGGTCCCGGAAAACAAATCCGATCATTCCCCGGTAATATAACTCATTGCCGACGAAAAATCAACGTCGGCTGGGGGCGTGTCAGTAGAACTGCAAAGTTTAGGCTATGTTTGATATGTCTCCCAACCGTTTGGTTTCCGTCATTGCGCTGCGTTCCATTCCGGCTGTTGCATTGCCAACCCTGCAAAAGCCGGAATGGAGCGCAGCGTAATGACGGTCTACCGAACATATTAAACACACCCTAATCCGGGATCGCAAAATCCTTTGATTTTACTCCTTTTTTGTGTTTGCCGAATCCCATTGGTAGCGTTTCATAGGAGCCGACGAGATCGACATTCGCCGACGTTGGAATCCGATCCTCGCGTCCGGCTAGCCAATAAACCGCATTGACCAAGAGTCTTCGTAGCCCCGTGCTTTCCAAATCCTGGGACGATCCCATTGTCGTTTCGAAAACCAGCCCAATCGGTCCGTCGTCGATTCGGTACGTCTTCGTCCATGCAATCGGCATCATCGGATCGTTTTTAGGTCCGACGACGGGCTTGTCGGTCGGTTGCATCCCTTCCAACACCTGACCGTAGACGAGCGGCTTCGAGTCGCCCGGCAGCGGAAGACGGACCGTGTAAACGTCCGTCGGTCCGAAAATGTCGTCGCAACCGCGAACAATCGGGTTGTCCTTTTGTTCCGACGCAATCACGCCGCGTGTGGCCTCTTTACCATGGTGACCGTGGTGTGCAATCCACGTTTCACCGAGAACCAAACGTCCGAAACCCTGGTTCCACGGTCCGTCGCTCGAAAAATTGTAACCGTATCGGGAATACGGTTTGTCCTTGGGGATATTGAAAGCGTGCGTCGACGTTCGCATTCCGAGAACCGGCTTGCCCTTTTTCAGGTAATCGTCGAAGTGTTTCATCTGGTCGTCGGGAAGGTCGCGGAACCGAAGGTTGACGACGAGAACGTCCGCCGTCTCCAGGGCTTCGAGGTGAGGAATGTTCGTTCGAATGACAGGATCAATTTCGCCGCTGGCCGGATCAATCGCAAAGAGTACCGTGCAGTCGAATCCATGCCGCTTCGCCAAAATTCGGCCCAATTGGACGACGGCTTCTTCCGAACGGTACTCCTCGTCGCCGGAAACAAGCACGACGCGGTTGCCGTTGCCGGGGAGATTCGGAGACCCCTTGTACTGCAACGGTTCCGCCCAAGCGGCAGAACTGAACAAAGCGATCAAAAGGAAAAACGTAATTCGTAACAGGCTGTTCATGGTACAGAATACGGAAAAAAGGGAAGGATATTGGCGCTGACAGCATTATTCTACCTTTTTTGCCGTCGACAGCAAATCCCGGTACGCAAGGGGCACGAGGATTGCCTTTCGGCCCTGGACAAGGTAGACTGTCCGAGGAAATTCGGTTTGTCCTTCCGCTTTCGCCCCTGATGGTTCCATGTTGCGCATTGCCCTTTGCATTACGGAACTTCACGTTGGCGGAGCGGAGCGTGCTCTGTGCGACTTGGCGGTGCGACTGGACCGGAGCCGGTTCGATGTTGCCGTCTATTCACTGCAAGGGCGACCGGCGGACGATGCCAAGTCCTGTGTACCGATGCTCGAAGCGGCGGGAATTCCCGTCTTTTTTCTCGAGATGAAAGGACCGTGGTCGTTTCCCCGCGGATTTTTCAAACTTCGGCGGCTGCTCAAGGAACGAAAGCCGGATATTTTCCTGTCGTTCCTGTTTCACGCCAACTTTCTCGGTCGATTGGCGGCCCGATCCGTCGGCGTCCAACACATTTTGAGCGGAATCCGCGTCGCCGAGAAAAAAGCGAAATGGCATTTGCGGCTCGACCGT
>Ga0099364_10004583_pt1 | contig 20889 bp, 16 predicted proteins | sample TergutTh196P3_FD_73070 | JGI IMG/M metagenome (GOLD analysis project Ga0099364, IMG submission 73070) | Microcerotermes parvus P3 segment gut microbial communities from Pointe-Noire, Republic of the Congo - Th196 P3 | ecosystem: Host-associated > Arthropoda: Insects > Digestive system > Gut ... | reverse complement strand
GGGTTGGGGATGAGTATAAGTTCTGTGTGGGGGCTTATGCTATTGAGCCTCATAGTGCTGGTACTTATACTGGTAATATTACCTTTACCCTTAGTTCGATTGATGGGATATAAAGGAGAGAGCGCTTTACATCGGAGCTGACTTCCCCTATAATAGTTCTTATGAAGAAAACTACCCCCACCAAAAAAAAGAAAGTTGCTAAAACGACGACGAAAAAAGCGGCAGCGGCGCGAAAGAGCGCTCCGGCAGCAAAGAAGGGAGGGGCAAAAAAAGCAGTTAAGCCAGCGGCAAAGACGACTCGAGCGGCGAAAAGCGCTCCGGCAGGGCGGAGAAAAGTGGCGAAAGAGACTAATTTATGGCCTCTGGCAGGACTGATTATAGTGGTGATGGTATTTTTGCTGGGAGTGGGACTGCATACATTGCGGAGGCTAAAAGGTGATGTGTTGCCTCCCAATGCACATACGGATAATGCTTTGGCAATTGCGCAGAATAAGTGGTTATGGATAAGGACAGTGGCGGATAATGATGCGGAGGTGAAGCCCAGAAAGGCGGATGCTTTTATATTGAGTTTTGCCTTGGACGGGAGTTTGATTACGAGAACTGACTGTAATGGGGGGCGAGGAACATATGAAGTGCGAGGAAAAAGGATTGCAATTTCTCCTTTGATTTCGACATTGATGTTCTGTAATAATTCGCAGGAAGGAGATTTTAATAATCAGCTGCAGAATGTAAGTTCGGTGGAGATTAAAAATGGGATGATGATGATTGGGCTGGGAGGATCGTTGGAAAATTGGACGATGGAGTTTAGAGCGATTGATGAGAGCCTGCCGATTAGCTGGCAGAGTAATGTGGACGCCGAGGAGTTTGCGCAGGAATACCCGATGGTGAGCGAGATAAATCCCTTTGTTTATGCTGATGAGAGGCAAATGTTGAACTTATTTGATGAAAGTTTGGCACAAACAGGGATGATTTTCTTTGGTTTTCCGACTTGTCCTTGGTGTCAGACAATGTTGCCGGAGCTGATGGAGATGGCGAAGGAAATGAAAGTGGAAAAGATCCTCTATTATAACCCGAGCGAGTTGAGGGATAGCGGGAGCGGAGATTATGCGAAGTTGCTGGGATATATCGGCGAATACTTGAATAGCGATGAGGAGGGTAATCCGAGGCTGTTTGTGCCAGACGTGTATTTTGTTAGAGAAGGAGAGATTGTGGGGCATCATCTGGGGACGCTGGAAAGCCAGACGGATGTGAATAGGCCGCTGACGGAGGAGCAAAAAACGGAACTGAGGAGGGCTTTGGGAGGGCTAATGGGTCAGACGTGGCCGACGGGCGCTGAGACCAGATAAGTGGGCGGCTGGTTAAATCTGTAGTAAAATAGACTATATTAGCGAGGGAAGCGTCGCCTAGTGGCTATGGCAACAGACTTGAAATCTGTCGGGGTTTTCTCCATCGTGGGTTCGAGTCCCACCGCTTCCGCAAGTAGCCGAGAGCATAAGAAAATCGGCAATTCCGATTTTTTACTGAACTAACTAATTATTACGGTCCGGATTGTCATCATGCCTCAGAGGAATATAGGTGCTGTGATTGATTCAGGGTCAATAACTTCGTCAATATACTCATTGCCAACTTTAGCCAACCAAAGTTTGAATGGCTCGGCTTTTTTGCTGGGAATGGATTGGATAAGACGCAAAACTTGCTCGGTGTCGGCGACATCAGTGAGGTACTTTTTGCCGTCAGCGGAGAGCATTTTGAGTTGACTACAATTTGTAGTCAACTCACTGCCTTCTTTCCTGAGCCTAGTTTTTAGCACGCTCCAATATTTACGTGAGTTTGGACTTTCTGTTAAGATGCCGACAATATCTAAAATTGAAAACCACCATTTTTCATTCTCCTCATCCCAGATTGAGCGGACGGAATGATTTTTGAATAGTTGGATTTTATCTTTGTACATAGGTCTGATTATATCAGACTTAGTTTGGTATTTTCGCGTTTCATTTGCCCTATTTTCATGTATAATTGGGAGCAAGCTAATTAGGAAAGCCTATATGCCAACCAAACAAAAAACAAACTCTGCTTCCACTCAAAGCCAAAGCAAAAAAACTGGGCAATGGCTAGTTTTGGGAGTGGTAGCATTGGGGCTAGTGTGGTGGTTGACTACTTCCTTTGGTGATAAATCGCCAGCAATCCCTTTTATTAATAATGGCGTAGAACAATTGGTCAGCAGCGACCAATATGCTCTCCTCAGGCAGGCCGATCAACAGATTTTCGCTGCCAATTTGGCCACTGGCCGAGAGAAGTCCTTATTGCCCGCAGGAATGGTGGTGGTGAGCAGCAAAAGTGATAGTAATAATTTTTCCTCTCCTTGGCTAATAGTTGATCAGGACTCTAACTTACGACTTTATAATGTGAGCAACCAGCAAGTGATCGACCTTGGACTGGAAGTATCACCCGATCAAAATGTGTATGCCCAGCAATCATTTACTAATGATGACTTTTGGCTGGAAATCAATACCATGGAAGTGGTGGATGATGATGAATATTCTCTTTATGGCTATCGGGTTTTGAGGAGGGAGCGATATTTAATTACTCCCAATGACTCAAAACAAAAAATGGTTCTGTTGGAAGCTAAAAATGGGCCAGATCCCTTGGAAATAAGTTGTGATGTTTTTGATGGTAAAAATCAAAAAAAATATGCTTTCTTTTGTGAGGACGGATTCGGAACTGGCTTGCCGATTGTTAGCCGCGATTTGTTCACTGGAGAGGAGGAAGTGATTATGGTTGAGGAATATGAATATGACCCTGATGATCGGCCGATGATTTGGCACTCTATTCATTTTAGTCAGGGTAAGTTTTTTGTTTCACAGATGGATGATTGGGGTAGTTTACAAAAAGTTGAGATTTTTGATCCGCTGACGAGGCAAATAAAGGCTATTGATTTTTGGTATTTTCCGGATGATGAGGAAGATTTCTTTGCTTATAGCTTGATTGACGATGATAAAAATCAACAGCTAATTGCTGGCGGGGCGAAAAAGATAGTTATTTATCCTTATGGCGAAGAAAAAGTGGCTAGCAGACGTCGGACAATTGAAATTGACGAAGGGCTAGATTTGTATGCTAATTTTGTCTATTTATTGGATAATAAACTATATTATCTGGCTTATGACGAAGGATTGATTGGTGGAGGTTTATATAATAGCGGGGGCAATACTTATTTGAAAGAAATTGATCTGCAAAGTCCGGCCAAGATACCCAAGTCGTATCCACTCACGGAGTTGAGTTTTGTGGAGAGTGGTTTGAGTTTCTTGGAGGCAGAGGTGGGGGTATATAGAGTTGAGTTTTGACGATTGGAAGGAGTGTTTTGACGGCTGATCTGGTTGGCGATGGTCCAACATTAGATTAATTGCGGTTTTTCGATGCCGTGGACAAGGACTAATTCTGGTTGTATTATAGAGGTAATGCATAAGAACAAGTTGTGGCTAAATGTAGGCGCGATAATTGTCTTGGGGCTTAGTTTTCCGTTAGTGGTTTCAACCTTCTTTAGCGATAGCACTAATTCATCAATTGCGGTGGATTCGGGAGAGCTGCGGATAGAGGCAGTGTTGGAAATTAATGGAGCGGCGGGCGACCTAGTTAATATTAGCTGTCATGATCTGGGGTGTAATAAAAATGATCAGGGACTGGCGGCCACAATGGTGTTGCCTAATACAATTTATGATTTTTCTTATACGTTGACTAATCAGGGTACGGTGGATTATCAAAATAATACTGGAGATAGGATTGCGGTTTGGATGGAAAGCGTATTTCCTGCAGCAACTAATCCAATGTCAATCTTACTTTATGCAGTCGACACTGACGAAACAATAATTAATGCTGAAGTGGCAGGCATGCAGTCGGGATTAACGACAACTGCTCCGAGCGCTATTAGCAATTTAGACGGGTCGGTTTGTAGCGAGCTGTTTCTGGGGACAAATCCGGAGGTGGATAGTTGTTTGACTGGGATATTAGACACAACATGGGGGGAGGAGTATTTGACGGGAGAAAGCCGAACTTATGATTATAAGTTTGTATTGTTTGTGCCGGAAGAAATAATCCCCCTACATTCGGAAGCATGGGTCAATTTTGGGATAGTGTCGGGAGCAAAAGGCATTACGGCTATCAATTGGCAGCAGCAACTAAATCCATACGTGAGCGCCGTTGCTCTAATTGTGGATGTGCCGGTGATATTGGATGCGGGAATGAATAGACAGCCATTTATTGATCAGATTGGGACGGATAGTGCCTCGATACAAGACTATTTAGCGGCCTTAGTAACGGCGGCGGACGGCGAGGATGGGGAGTGTGAGTTTATGGGAAGTGGATGCACGATAGCGATAGTGAGTGATGGAGGGTTTGATCCAACCACTGCGGGAGTATATGAAGTGAAATATGTGGCGGAAAATAATTTGGGGCTGCAAAGCTTTTTAGAGTTGGTGGTGGAAGTGTGGGATTTCGAAAAAATTGCGGGAGGGTTTCGCCATGGTATAGCCTTGGGCTCTAATGGTTCGGTCTGGACTTGGGGATATAATGGCGAGGGTCAGCGGGGACAAGGAAATACCAATAATGCTTCCACGATGCGGGCACCCACTCAAGTGGGGCAAAGTCATTTTGGCGGATGGAGGGCAATAGATATTGCGGCCAGCGTGAATACGTCTTGTGTTGTTAGCGAGGTGGGAGTGGTTTATTGTTGGGGAGATGGCGCTAATGGAGCGCTAGGCAATGGTTCAACAGTAAACATTTCATTGCCAAAGGAGGTGACTATGCCCAGTGGTATAGCTTTCACGCAGATAGCTGGCTCGCAAGGAGATGATATTCGCGGTTTATTTGTCGCTTTGGGAGATGACGGAGATGTTTATGTCTGGGGTAATGGAGCGAATTATCGCTTGGGCACTGGGAGTTATGACAATGTGTTAGTGCCTACTAAGATCACCGATAACGGCGACTTTATCCAAGTGTCGCAAGGGTCGAGCAGCGGCGCGGCGCTTAATGCGCTGGGGCAGGTTTATGTCTGGGGGATGAATGGTTTTGGGCAATTAGCCCAAGGTAATACCAATAATTCTGATGCGATTACTAGCCTCCCCCAACTAGTCAACGGATTGCCTGCCATCCAGCAGTTGAGCACTGGCGGCTATAGTAATTATGGCACTACATTAGCTCTGGCGACCAATGGGGATGTTTGGGCTTGGGGGCGGAGCTATGGAGTTAATGGGAATAGTGGCGGTCATGCTACTACTCCAGTTAAAATACCAGCGGTGAGCAATGTGCGACAAGTAAACTCTGGAGCGGATTTTGCTCATTATGTGATCGGTAATGATCTTTGGGCTTTGGGATATGCTGATAGTGGCGAGTTATTTTATGGCAATACGGCTACTCATGGCTATCCGGTACAATCGCCATTAGTTAATGTGGTGGGCAATGTGGGGATGGTGATTGGCGGCTATAATAATGCTTGGATTTTAAGTATTGATAGGAAAACAGTATGGGGAATTGGGGCTAATGACGCTGGGAGTCAAAGGTTTGGGAGTACAATCATGCAATCAGGTTCGATTAATGCGGTGGTGCCTTGGACATTTATACCCGCGAGTGCGCCTTAAAAGCCACTATTGATTTATAATTATCAACTTATTATAATGGTAGTGCTATTAATAAGTTTACATAGCTTCCCCAAAGCCTATTTTGGAGTTAGAAACGATTGTTTAGTCGAGTAGTTTGCTCGATCTGACTTCAAGGTGGCTGTGTTAGAAACAAAAAAAGGAGGCTTTTATGCCAAGGAAGAAAGATCAAAAAAACCCCAAAACTGTTTTGGGGGTAATCGCTTTAGTGATGGCGGTGGCCCTAATTATAGGAGTGGGATACGCTTATTTTAGTGATGTGGTGATTGGGGAGGGAGCGGCGACTGCAGGAACTCTCGATATTAGTGGGACTCCAACCATTTTGCATAATGGCGAGGAAGTGATTAATAATCAAATTAATAATTTCAACCCAGGGGATATAATCTCTTTGGACACTGGAGCGATTATTAATAATGGCAGTAAGGCGGCATGGATCCGCGGAGTGTTGATATTCACGGAGCTAAGTGGCACTGAGAATGCCGGCGGATCTTGTAGCGATCCCCTCTATACTGACCAGATAACTTGTGAGAATGAGGAGGAGGTTTGGACACCGGCGGGAGCAGGGGTTGGCGTGGGTAGTCTGGCTGATTATTTATGGGTGTGTACTGGAGAGGAAAGTCAGACAGACTTAATTACAGCTAGTTTAGACGTGGGAGGGTTTGCGGGGAGTAGTTATGCTGCTATTAATGACGGTAATTGCTCGCCAGTTACCAGCTCTGACGTAAATACGACGGTGTTTGGAGCTAAGGATATTTATGTGGCTCCAGACGATGTGATTAGCGGGAACTTAGAACCGGACGGATTGAGTACTGTCTGGGAAGCAACTAGCACGGCAAAGATTTATTTTGATGCAGCGGCGCCTAATGCGGCTCAAAACGGTAATGTGGCCTTTGGCATTTTGATCCAAGCGCTACAATATCGCAATAATACTACTTCACCAACTGAGCTGCAGTGGGCCACGGTGGTGACAACTCCGTTTGCATTGTAATAGGAGTTTAATGATGGTGAATTAATAAAGGACCCGATTCAATATCGGGTCTTTTATGGAATTATGAGGGAAATGTTAAAAAAATTACTGCTGATGACGACAATAGTTTTAGGGGCTTGCTGCTGGGCATCGCCGCTAACCGCCCAAGCAGCAGATTATGAAATAATAATTGACGATGATTTAGCCATCACTAACCAAGATATTATTTTTGAGTATATAAACGTGGGGCCGGGCTTTTCGATGGGAGCGCCGATCTGGATTATTAATAACTCTAGCGCGGCCATGGAGATTAAATTGGCCGCGATCACGCCAGATCCTGCTGATGATAATTTAATGTTACCTTATGTCAAGTTGGCGTTGATTAGGGCGGGGGTGGTTATGGTTAGCGGCACGCTTGAAAATAGTAGGGATTTGACCGAGGTAGCTTTTTGTGTGCCAGAGACGACAAAGGATAAATTGCTAGCTTATTTTGAATTGCCGGATTGGGTGGGGAATGTGGCACAAAATACTTCGCTGCAGCTAATTTATACTTTTGAAATTGCTACTATTGATGAATGCGTCATAGAATTACCACCTACGGAAATGGAAGATTCTGAGTTAGAAAACCCTGCGGAGAGCGAAAGTCTGCCTTGGCTGGAGGCATGGATGGAGGCGGAGGCGGAGACAGAAAGCAAAACTCCGGAGGTTTTGCCGCCGACAGGAGAGAGTATGCTGACATTCTATATCTTGGGAGGGATCGCAGCGGTTAGTTTGGGCGCTATGGTGGGACTGGGGCTGATATTGCTGATTACTAAGAGGGTGGAGCGAGGGCGAGAAAAAAAAGTAGTGCCAGCGACAGAGAGCAAGGATAAGAATAAAGAGGGAGGGGAAGGAAAGAAGACAAAAGAAAAAAAGAGGAGGAAAAAACGAGGGAGACGAAAAATCATTATTGTGGCTGACGTGTTTTTTGGGTTGTGTTTATTGGTGTTGTTGGGGGCAATTTGGCTGACGGTTCAAGTTCGCAAAACAGAGGAGGCAGTGGTGGTGGGAGGGTATCGACCGTTTATCATCGCTACTGGCTCAATGGAACCGACACTACGGATTAATGGATTGGTGATTACTCGCTACGACGATTTTGATGACGTGGAGATAGGCGATGTGGTGGCGTTTATGGCTAGAGGCTTGCATGGCAAGCCGGCCCTGCATCGAGTGATAGACATTGAGGGTGAGGGAGAAAACAAACAATTTGTCGTTAAGGGGGATAATAATCCAAATCCAGACGGAGCGGCAGTGACAAAACAAAATTATATCGGGAGAGCTATAGCCAATACTAACTTAACTGCTAGTTATTTTAATATCTTGTATCACCAGCCTCATGGCAAGTTGAAAGCGATTGTGCTGCCGATGGTGATGTTGGGACTTTTATATTTGGCAGTAATTTGGTTGGTGGGTTCGAGAAAAAAATGGCAAAGCAAGAGTATGGCGGCAGCGGCGACAGTCTTCATGGTTAGCACGGCGATTTTCTTGTCTTATACGATTTTTACAGTGCGGAAGGTGGATTTTACTAACCAGACATTGACTCAAGTAGCTCAAGACTTTGCTCGATGTGAGGCTGGGGGAAATTGGCAGGTCGCCAATCAAGAGGTTATTGGTCGGATTGAAATCCCTAAGATAGGGATAGATTACCCGATTATTAAATATGCTCGGGCTACTAGTCTGGACATAGCTATCACCCATTTTGCGGGAGCGAAAATTAATGCTAGCGGTAATACTGTCCTAGCTGGCCATCGAGCTTTCGGACGGACTTCGCCGTTTAATATATTTTTTACAGCTATCGACAAATTGGAAGTGGGGGATGAGATATATTTAACTGACATGAATTGTGGGCGAGTGAAATATCTGGTGACGGATTTTCGGACTGTGGAGCCAGATGACGTGTCGGTTTTAGAACAGTCTGTTGATGGACGAAAATACCTGACCTTAGTTTCTTGCTCGTATGATTTGAAAGACCGGTATATTGTGGAGGCAATTGCGGATTAAAAAATGGACTAAAAAAGACCGAGGCGAGCCTATTCACCTCGGTCTTTTTTCAGAGTAGATGCGAGATTTTTAGAACTACCCTTTAATGCTACTCTGATAAGCTGGATTATGAGGTGAGAAGTAACTTGAAGGTCAATACCCAATTTGAAAATGCATTTTGTCTGGAATGGGGGAAATTGATAAAAAAAGCTCCAAAAAAACTTTGGATTGGTGGAAGGTTTAGCTATTTTTTGAGGCTGCCAGCGATGGCTGATCCCGCTAGCTCGTCGGCATTATGGCCGGGAAGGCGAGAGTCGGTGGTTTTTTTGCGGGATTCGATTAAGGTATCGCTTTTTTTAATATTGGTGATGGTGGTTTCGGTCTCGCGCTCATAGACATGGCGTTTGTCGCTATTGCGATACTTAAGCGTCATGATGCCATAAAAGGCAGGACCGGCTAGTAATAAGATCCAAGCGCCGCCGCCTTCATCTTCGCTGTCGCTATAATCGTCGCTGTAATAATCATCATAAGCGTATGCTGGGGAGGGATTGGTGAAAGTTACTGCGGCGAGAGTGGTAAATCCAGTTAAGAACAAACATAAAACGAGTCCTGCCTCAACTATTAACCAATGCCAGCGATAAATTATTTTTTTCATATAAATAAGACTAATAAAATTAAGGCCAAAACTTCAATGATGGCCGAAGTCATGAGTAGTTTGGCGGTATTGATGGGCACACTACCGCAAGTCTCGCCAGTGCGACCATTAACACAAATATAATGGAGCAATTGAGAGCCATTGCTTTTCACTTCTAAATAGGAATATAACCAAACAGGCAATAGGGCAGTCACCCATCGAGCGCCGGTAGTATCAACTTTATCAGACTCAAACTTGATGCCATGATTATACTGCTTCATGTCTTTATCCATAATTTGATGGCGGCTGATGTCCTTAAACTGATAATTAACTACTTGTTCTAGATCGGCAAAATTGAGGTTTCTTTTTTCGCTGCGAAAACCGCCTTGGAGGAATTGGGCTGAGTAGGGAATGAGCTGTTTGGTGTCGAAGGGCATAATGGCATTAATCACGTTTTGGGTGCTCTCAGCGGTGTTATGATCGGCGTAATTGCTATTACCTTCAATAGTTAAATCATTGATGGTAAGGTTAAAATCACGAGAAAAAGAGTACAAATCGTAGTCGTAGTAAGTGCGGCGGTTTTTATCACTGCCTTGGGAATACTGCTTTACCAAATGGGCCGCCTTACCAGAGTGGGAGGAATGGAGATTGGCATCAACGATTAAGTAGGGCAGGTAAATGGGGTAGATATTTTCTAAGGAGAACTCGGCCACAAACTTAGGCGAAGCAAAGAAGCGGCGTTTTTGGAGATATGCGGAGATCTTTTCTTGAGCTTTCTCTTTAGTGAGAGTGAAGGGCAAAATCCCATCGGGATTAATCCCGTTTTGGATTTGATCGGCCACGGAAAGAGTATGACGGCACCAATGACATTTGATGGTGGACTCATTGGTAAGGGCAAGAGTGATCTCAGCGTGGCACATTTTACACTTGAGGGTCATTACCTCTTGATCATTGCTTTTCTTGGCCGTGTCTTTGGTACCGGCTGAGATCTCGAGGCCTTTGAGATTAGCTACTTCGTTTTGAGCAATTAAAGTGGTGTCGGGATTCCACTTGCTGCGACAGGTTTTACAGCGCAGAGTTTGCTCGGAGATGTCGTAGTGAGTGTCGGTGCTGCCACATTTGGGACAACGTTCTAAATTGGTAGTGGAAGCGGTAGGTTTAGCTTTGGCGGTGGACATTACTTTTACATTCTAGAGAGAATCTCTTGCTGTTTAGCGTCGAATTGCTCTTGGGTAATTAATCCTTGATCAAGCAGGGACTTGGCTTGCTGCAGGGCGGCGGCGGGATCAGCAGCCGGAGCGGCTGGCGCTGGAGAGGCAGGCTGTTGCATACCAGCCATCACTCCTCCCATGGCTCCCACGCCCATGCCCATGCCCATCATGGCAGCTCCTCCCCCACTCTCGCCAGCAGCTAAAGCTGCCTTAGCAATAGTGGTTTGAGCATAAGCATTGCCAACATTCCCTTGCATCATAAGACCGGTATTGTATTGATCCATGAGCTTCTGGGATTCTTCGTCGTATTCCACGGCCTCCACGCCAACAGAAACGATCTCAATCCCCCAACGCTCCACCCATGAGCCATCTTTGCCTTTTTCTTCGGTCATGGCCTTGGCTAATTCAGGACCATGAGCGGGTAAATCGGCAATTTCTACGGTTTTGGAGAGGGAGTTGAGAGTGGCATTAAAGGTGGTGATAAACTCGGAGAAAAGCTGGTCGGTGGCCTGATCGTCGTTGGCCTGATAGCGCTCTACTCCAGCGGGGAGGAAGTTTTTCACAAAAAGGACGGGGTCGATAATGCGAATAGAGTAGCGGCCGCGAGAGACTAACCGGAGAACTGGAGCTTTGGTGCTGCCTTCTGGGGCGAGACTAAAGTCTTTATAAGTAATTGGGCCGGGGGTGCCATAAGTTAGGCCGCGGATTTCTTTGAGGTTGATAAAATAAGCGATGGCCTGTTTGCTGGGCTGACCACCAAACTTAAAACGCTTAAATGATTCACTTACTAAGGACTTAATCAAGCCATCACCGGCGAAGATGGAGGGGGCTTCTTTGTCATCTACGGTATATTCGCCAGCTTCTAGGGCTACGTCGCGGATTTTGCCTTGGTCAAGAATAATTAAAGCAGTATTTTCGGGGACGCGGATTTTGGAGCCATTGGAAATATAGTTATCGGAACCAGAAGTGTTGGAGCCTCGGCCGGCATTTTGTTTTTGAGGGATGCCTTGGACCGCAAAAGTAAACTCATCCATGGATCCGGGCTCGACTATTTCTAGCCAAGTATCTCCGAAGGCTCCTCCAACAGCACCGGCAACAGCTTTAATCAAACCCATAATTATCCTTTCTGATAATTTATCTAGCTTATCATGATCGCGGCCAGAAGTGGCTGATTTAGGGTCATGAATAAGGTGGATTATATCTTACTGAGGGGGGAATAACAAGCGGGATTTTAACAATTTTGGTCGTACTTTTTTTTCCTTAAACGCAATGAGTTAAGTACCACACTCACGCTGGAAAAAACCATGGCCACGCCTTCAATGGCGGGGCTGAGCACAATTCCCCAGAGCGGATAAAGCGCGCCAGCAGCGATGGGGATGGCCGCACCATTATAGAAAAAGGAAAAGAATAAGTTTTGGGTGATGGTTCTGAGGGTGTCCTTGGAGAGGTCAATGCTGACGGGAAGTTTAGCGATGTTGCCGCCGAGCAAAGTAATGCTGGCGGACTCAATGGCGATATCGGAGCCAGTGCCCATGGCGATACCCACGTCGGCCTGAGAGAGGGCGGGAGAATCGTTGATGCCATCCCCCACCATGGCCACCCGCCAACCTTGGTTTTGCAGTTCTTTAATTTTCTGGCTTTTTTGGGTGGGGAGAACTTCGGCTAATACCTCGTCGATACCAGTTTGCTGGGCAATTAAATTAGCCACGCTAGCTTTGTCGCCGGTTAAAAGGGCGGTTTTAATCCCTCGCCTATGGAGGCGCTCGATGATAGCGGGGACTTCCTTTTTAACTTCGTCGGACAGCCAGAGGGCACCAAGTAATTCTTTTTTAGTCAGCAAAAAGATGGGGGTGCAGCCAGAATGACTGGTTTCTTTAAGAAAGCTAGGAGGTATTTTAATTTTCAATTCCTTGGCCAGTCGTTCATTGCCGGCGTAGTATTGGACGCCCTTGATGGAGCCTTTTAGTCCCGAGCCGGCGATAATAGCAAACTTGTCCACTTTGGGCAGGCGGGGATTGGTGAGCTTTTTCTGGGCATATTTGACCACCGCACCGGCTAGTGGGTGTTCGGATTGTTTTTCCAGAGCAAGCAAGATAGCTAATTGTTCATTGCTGAGATTATGATCCACCACTGTGGGCCGACCATAAGTGATGGTGCCGGTTTTATCGAAGACAATAAAATTAATTTTGCGCAGTTGTTGGAGACTCTGGGCGTCTTTGACTAAAATCCCAGCTTCGGCCGCTTTGCCCACTCCGATGGTGATGGCAATGGGGGTGGCGAGCCCCATGGCGCAAGGACAAGCGACGACCAAGATACCGATGAAGCAGAGGAGGCCGAGGCCAAAATTGCCGATGAGGATCCAAGTGATGAGCGAGATGAAGGCGATGGCTAAAACTACGGGGACAAAAATAGACACTACTTTGTCGGCGAGGTTTTGGATGGGGGCTTTGCTGTTTTGGGCGGTGGTGACAGCTTGGATAATTTGGGCGAGGACGGTTTTATCGCCCACTTGGGTGGCTTGGACTTTGAGGAAACCCTGCTTATTGAGGGTGGCGCCGGTGACAAAATCACCGACTGTTTTATCTACTGGGAGTGATTCTCCAGTGATCATGCTTTCGTCGATGGAGCTCTCCCCTTCAACAATTTTGCCGTCGGTGGCGATTTTGGCCCCTGGCTTAACTAAAAAAACATCACCTGATTGTAATTGGCTGATGGGGATGGCTACTTCTTGACCGTCTCGGATAATGATGGCGGTTTTTACTTGTAGGCCAACTAGTTTAGCCAGAGCTTCGCCGGTTTTTGCTTTACTGCTGGCCACTAAATAGTCTCCTAAGGTGATAAAACCAATGACGATAATTACCACGTCAAAATGTAGGGAGGCATGATCGCCAAACAGAGTTTGCAATTGAGGGAAAAGTACCTGAGCGGCGGAATAAAAGTAGGCTACGAGAGTGCCCATGCCCACCAAGGCGTTCATGTCGGCTGCTCGATATTTGAGAAAGCGCAGAAAAGATTGGTTGAAACGCTGACCATAACCGAATTGGACGATGGTGGCGACGATGAGACTGATTTGAGTATGGACAAGGGGACCCCAGAATGGTGGTTCCAAATAGCCTAGGCTTACCGCCACATGATGGAACATTAAAAAGAAGTAGATGATGGCGAGAGGGAATAAAATTAGCACCGCGCTTTTTAATTTTTTGAGCTGAGATAATTGTTCCTGATGAGGGGAATGGAGTTCGCTGGAAGGGATGGTCTCTATTTGTTTATGGGGTGCGGAGGAGGTGGAGGGGGAATGAGCTTGGTTGGGAATAAGCTCGTAGCCGTATTTTTGGATTTGGTTATTGATGGCGGATAAGCTAGTTTGGTGCGGGTCATAGGTAACTTGGGCTTGATTGGTAGCTAAATTGATGTCAATGTTGGCGAGACCTCGGAGAGGGGCGGTTTTTTTCTTAATGATGGAAACGCAGGAGGCGCAATGCAGCCCTTTGACATAACAAGAGGTTTGAATATTGTCTTTCATTAAATAACCTCCACATTAACGGTCATCATATTCATCCAACAAGTGATTTTATATTTGCCGGAGGCGGGAGAAATGAACTCTTTAACCACGGTCTCTCCCGCAACGAGAGGAATCTTCTCCTCAAAAAAAGCAGGAGCGATAATAGCATTGCTGCAGCCAGAAACGCTGAGGACATCAATTTCTAGTCTGGTGGGGGTATGGGCGCGGATGGTGAGGCTGGAGGGTTTGTAGCCGCGAGCCTCGGCAGTGAGCTGGATGACTTGGACTTCGCCGTCCATGGGGACAAGATTGTCGGCTGGGGAAGCGGAGGAAGAAGTGGGAGCGGGAATTAAGATTTGCGGATCGAAATTGGGGAGGTTTAAGGCTCTAAATTGAGTGTTGAGATTGATGAGCCCAAAGGCGATAATCAGAGCTCCTAAACAATAGCTGACGATGCGATTGAGGCGTTGATTGCCCTGATAAAAAGAGCCGGAAAAGGCAATGAGGGATAGCATGGGAACTGTGCCGAGGACAAAAGAAGTCATAATTAGGGCCGCAGTGGAGGGCGAGGCAGCGGCGAAGGAGAGGAGCTGGACAGTGGCGGTGAAGCCACAAGGGATGAAGAAGGTGAGGAGACCAACTGCGGCGGGCCAGAAAAGTGAAGTGGCAGCGGACTTCTGGGCTAATTGGGGGAGATTATTACCTTTGAATAAGCGGGAGAAAACTTGGCAACCGAGAAAGTCTAGGCCCGCCAAAATCATTAATAGCGAAACTATAATTAATAAAAAGGCGCTGAGCATATAGCTAACATGGAAAAATCTGCCGATGAGACCAAGAATAAGACCGCCGAAGGCGAAGCCGGCAATTCTGCCAATTTGAAAACTTAAAATTGGCTGCCATTTAGGTTGGTTATTTTTGAACCAAGTTTTAGCGAGAGAAAGAATTATACCGCCGACTAAAACAGCGCAGCTGGAAATACTGGCTAGTAAACCAAAAATAAAGAAGGCGAGATAGCTGGAGCTATTATCTAGGTTGGGCTGGGTGATGATATTTTGCGCGGGCGACAAAATGATGATAAAGATAATGATTAAAGCGGCGCTAATGCCAAAAAGCATGTCGGGTAAATGATGGTTCTTGGAGGGCTGGAGGGAGAATACGTAGCTAGTGTCTTGAAAGATCTGTTGGATGAAAAATAAAGCGAGTTTGGGGTCTGCAAAGCGGGAGTTGGTGAAGGAAACATCAATTTTATTGGTTGAAGCAGAAAAAGTGTAGCTGGCGATATATTTGCCTTCGTCAAGAAGGTCTTTGATGATGAGCTCACAAGCGGCGCAGTGGATGCCTTGGACATAAAAAGTGTGGGTGGGTGGTTTTGGCATAGGTTTTTTGGTTATATCATATAATCATGGCCGAGGGTAGGGGTGGTTTTGATACGAAGGAAGGCCTCTGGTAAAAAAAATTATACCAGAGGCCAAGTTTCTTTTACAAAGTTGTGCGTCCGTGGATTTTATTTCCACTCCATTACTTCTAGCTCCATTTCCGCATCTGCTTCCTCAACTTTAGCCGCCTGAGCTTTTCTTCGCTCAAGCAGTTTGGCGCTTAGCTTCGGATCGTTGACGGCCAATATTTCCGCGGCCAAGAGGGCAGCGTTTTCGGTGGCGTTGATGCCAACGCTGGCCACTACGATACCAGCAGGCATGGCTGTCATGGATAGTAGCGCGGCCTGACTGTCTAAGGGATTGGTGGAGGATCCTATGGGCAAACCGACTACCGGCAAAACGGTGTGTGATTTGATCACTCCTGGCAGCGCCGCCGACATACCGGCAGCAGCAATGATGACACCAACATTACCATCGTTGGCGGCGAGGCTAAGCTCCTCAACTTTTTTGGGGTTGCGGTGGGCGGAAGCGACGTGGGGTCGGCCGGCCATTAAGGGTACACCGAGTTCTTTGAGCACTATGGCGCATTTCTGGACGACGGGCCAATCGCTTTTGCTCCCCATGATCAATAAAACTTCATTTCTCATGACGGAACCTCCTTTCGGCTTAAGGCGTAATCCAAGATGAGCTTGGCCAGAAGTTTCTTATCCTTGATTTCCACGCCGTCGAGAGCGACGCGCATGCTTCCGGCAGCGATTTCGTCGGCGACCATCCAGTAGGAATTGCCATTTTCGTCAGTGCCGCGCATGAACTCAATTTTGATGTCGATCAAGGTGAGCCCTGCGCCGGCTAAGTCGAGATGGATGATTTCGATAGCCTTGCCTAGCAGGTCATAAAGCTCATCGTATTCTTCGTGCGTGAGGATTTTTCCGGCTAGAATAATGTCGAGGGTGAGTGGAGGATCGCCGGCAGCGTCATTCTTGTGATGAAACTCCCTGACGTAGATTGGTTCGCCTTTGGCAAAAGCAGGATAGTCTCCATAGCGGGCGACGAAACTGCCATAAGAAAAATAGCGAACAATACACTCCATTCCGCGGCCAATAGGAGTCCCTATTTTGACTGTCATTTGCAACTTGTCGAGATCGGCGGAAACAAAATGGGTTTTAATGCCATGTTTTTCCAAAAGCCGGAAGTAGTATTCCGACATGCGAATAGTGATGTCGGCAATTTCAGCTTTTTCCTCCGCTGGGATGTTTTGGGCGACAAAATTGGCGCCTGGGTCGAGCTCCCCCTGAGCGTTGACGGTCTGATCTCCGGTAAACTGGAGGATGTAGTAGTCGCCAGCGTTTTTGTAGGGGAAATGGTACACGATCTTGCTCTTTCCTCGCGTGACTTCTTTTAGGTTAATCATCTCCATGAGCTATGCTCCTTTCTAAAATAGATTTCCAGACCTAATGATTCCTTAACACATAAACAGCACCTCTTTGTAAAAGAATTGTCGACACAATTTGGACGATTGGCTGACTGGGATATTATATCAAAAGATAAACTATTATGTCAGAGGAAGAAAAAGGGAGGGTAATGGATGGCGGAGGAGGCATGAGTGAGTTTTAGGAGGCGGCTTGACCAGCAGAACCAAAAGTGGTGATTTTTTCGACAATGACGGTGGTGGCTGCTTCGCGAGCAGTACCCAAAATCTTGCGAGGATCAATTTCTTGAGGATGAGCGGCGATGACATCACTAAGTTGCTGGACAAAAGCTTGGCGGATGTCGGTGTCGATATTAATTTTGCTGATACCGGACTGGATGGCTTTTTGGATGTCGGGAGCGGATACACCTGAGGAGCCATGCATGACTAGAGGGGTGCTGGGCAATAATTGGGAGATTTGGGTGATTAAATCAAAACGCAAAACTGGCTCGCCAGTATAGACGCCATGAGCGGTACCGATGGCGATGGCGAGAGAGTCACAATTAGTTTGCTCAACAAAATCGAGAGCTTCTGAGGGCTGAGTATAAGTGGCTTCTTTGGCGGAGACACTGAGGTCTTCCTCAACCCCCCCTACTCTACCGATCTCAGCTTCGACAAAAACTCCATGTTGGTGGGCGAGATTAACAACTTCTTGGGTGAGGCGAATATTTTCCTCAAGAGGCAGTCCAGAACCATCAAACATCACGCTGGCAAATCCACCGCTATTGATGCAAGTGAGGGCAGTGTCGTAGTCGCCATGGTCGAGATGAAGGAAGATGGGGAGGCCAGTATTTTTTTGGGCGGTTTGGGAGAGAGCGATGATATAGTCGAGACCGGCATAAGCGATGGCCCCTTTGCTGGCTTGGATAATGAGGGGGGCGCGGGTCTGCGCGGCAGCGGAGGCAATGGCCTGCATGATTTCCATATTATTACAATTAAAGGCCCCGAGGGCGAACTGGGATTGTTTGGCCTTTTGGAGCCAATCGTTGACAGTGAGAGTAGACATGTAAATATTATAGCATGAGAAAAAGACTAATTACTCGTCGGCGTAGTTGTCAAAATATCCTTGAATATAAACAATGGGAGTGCCTTTGTCGCCACTGCCACTGACCAGATCGCAGAGACTGCCAACTAAATCAGTAATTTGGCGAGGAGTGGTCCCTTGGGTTTCGTGTTGAGTGATATTTTTGTGCTTTATTTTAGCTATAATTTCCTCATCACTAAGACCGGCATTATCAACGAGGAACTTGAGTTTTAATTCATGAGGGGTGCCGCGCAGACCAGAGGTAAAGGCGGGAGACACCACTGGATCGGCTAGCTCCCAAATGCCAGCCACGGGATCCTTGAAGGCACCATCTCCATAAATCATCACTTCGATGTTTTTGCCGGTGAGGGCTTTGAGCCGAGCTTGGATGTTGTCCACGGCTTGCTGTCCATGGACAGGAAAAAGTTTGAGGGCTTCTTGAGTGGAGACATTGGAGCCGAGCAGACCGTACTGGTCATTATAGCCAGAACCGTCGATACTCTTATTCATGATGTCGGCAAGAGTATAGACTTTGGCGGCTCCAGCAGCCTTGATGATTTGCTTGGTTTTTTCCCTAGTATGAATGTCGGCAACCAATACATTTTTGGTGAACTGCAAAACAGCTGTGGGATCATTGGCAAAAATAATACTAATTTTGTCTGATAGATCATGATAGTATTGAGTTATATCCACGCCGGTGAAGGGATGAAGAAAGTCTTTGAGGGAAAACATGGCGCGGAATTGTTCTTCGGTGAAGATGTCGGTGAAGGTGTTTATTTGTTGTTGATAAACTTTTTCGGGATTGACGACGGGATTACCGACCTCATCGTGAGGATAATTGAGGATTAAATAAACTTTTTTTACTCCTCTGGCGATAGCCTTGAGGATGAGCGAAAAACGATTGCGACTAAAGATGGGAAAAACAACGCCAACTTCATGGCCAAACTTGGCATGAATATCCTGAGCAACAATGTCGAGACTAACAAAGTTTCCTTGGGACTTGGCGAGCAATGATTCGGTGATGCCGATGATGTCACGATCGCGAAACTGGAGGCGGTGACTTTTCATGGCCTGCGTCACCGAATCAATAACCATAGATTCCAGATCGTCTCCGGATTTGAAAAGAGGGGTGCGGACACCAAAAGCTAGAGTACCAATTGTACGCATAAGCAAACCTTTCTAGTATGGCTGATCTAATTTTTTCATGGCCCCAAGTATTAACTGAGCAGGGGTATTATATCATGACTAGGGAGCTTAGATTCGCACAGCATAATTATCCAGTGAGAATATCAAACTATCTAGCATAATTCGACAATAATGATAGAAGTTGTGCTGCTCATCAATTAGTATGGCCGCTTTCTTATAATACAATTCGTCGATATTACGATAAGAAATTGGAGCTATATCATACGCTAATAGAACCGCATTGGCTGTCATGCGAGCCGTGCGCTTGTTACCGTCTGCAAATGGTTGGAGATAGATAATCAGTCCACTGATAATAATGGCTTTTTCTATAGGATTGGTTTTTTTATTGACAATCTCAATAGCTCTCTCTAAATGCTCTCGGAGGGCAAACTCATTGTCCAGCGGTCTATAATTGGTGCCGGAAATGCCTACTGCGTGGCGACGAATTCCGCTATTCACGCCTAAATCAAATGTTAATTGTCGATGAATGTCTATGATATTATTCAAACTGATGTGTTTGAAACTTGCCGGATTTTTGATAATCAAGTCAAGGGCTGTCTTATGATTGAGAATCATTAGGGATTCTTTTTCATCGTGTCCAGTAGCTCGTTGCGCTGTCTTGATAAGAATCTCTGTCTCTAGTAAAGTGTAGGTGTTGCCTTCGATGGCGGACGATTTGTATGCCAAATCGATGACAAAACGCTCTAATTCTTTTTGGCGAATATCGGGTGGTAAATCAGTGATTTTGGCTTGGTATTGGATGATTTGGCGGTCAATGACTGAGATGTCTGGAGTGAGATTGGTTTGGGAAAGGCGGTGGAAAAACTCTAAATTAGGCTCGGTGGTGACTTGTCGGCTGTCTTGATGGGTGGCAAAATAGCTTTCAGCGTCAATCGGGGACAATAGGTTATTATCAATGGAATAAGTTGTGGCTGGACCAAGACCGATAGATTTGATGAAACCATTGTTGAGAAGGATAGTAAGCTCTCGGCCTAATGTGTCGCGTGAAATGTCATAGTTTGTGATTATCAGCTGCTTTAGCTCTTTTATGCTCAATGGCCGATGGGCGCTAATGATCTGGTTAAGAATGAATTGTTGTCGTTTAGTAAGTTCCATGCGGTGATTATACCATAATCACCGCAAAATGCGGTGATTATAGCCAGTTTTGCGGTGATTTTTATCTAAACTCCATGGGTGTATAATGGGGGACTCGGAAAATAGTAAAAAGTTAAGGAGAAAGTGAATATTGACGGCCAAAAAGGAGGTCGTATTGCCAGAGCCAGTGGTTATTTTTGAGTTCGAGGAGATCGGCGGGGAGGTCGTCGTCGATAACAAGAGAGCCGTCAGCGAGGACATTAATGCCGAGATTGTAACCGGTGAGGAACTGACGATGATAATCGAGCATCTCCCAGAAAGGAGGGAGCGGGAGGCAGCTTTGGCGAGCGACGAGGGGAGCGACTAAGGAACCGCTGATAATCCCTAGATCTTCGGGGACTTGATGGTAATTGGACCAGAGGAGGAAGGGAGTTTGGTGAATAGCAATAGACTCCTCGAGAGTGGATAAATTGTCGGGCAAAAGACTGCGGACGAAATCGCCGCCCTGCCAGTAGGGCCAGTGATCGCCAAAAAAGGCGAGGATAACCGGCTGATCATAGTCGGAAAAATGATCAACTAGGCGACCCAGAAGAAGGTCAGCATCACGAGCGCCGATGAGATAGTTTTTGAGGAGCTGTTCTTGTTCTGCGTCTTGGAGATGGGCGGGTAGGCGGTATTGAATGGAGTCATAGTCGGCTGTCTCATATGCTTTATCTTCGTAAAAACCGTGGTTTTGCATGGAAATGGCCCAGATGAGCTG
>Ga0099364_10004582_pt1 | contig 20893 bp, 15 predicted proteins | sample TergutTh196P3_FD_73070 | JGI IMG/M metagenome (GOLD analysis project Ga0099364, IMG submission 73070) | Microcerotermes parvus P3 segment gut microbial communities from Pointe-Noire, Republic of the Congo - Th196 P3 | ecosystem: Host-associated > Arthropoda: Insects > Digestive system > Gut ... | reverse complement strand
AAACAAAACCGAACTTTTAAACTTTTGTCAAAAAACAAAGGCAAAGGTATAACATTTTTTACAAAAAACAAAAGCAAAGCGAAAAAATTTTCAATTTTCAATTTTCAATTTTCAATTTTTTTCACTACTTTTGCATCGTGAAAAATTTGTCTAAATGATTTGTTATGTTTCAGACAGAAAATGAATTAGTCGAATATAAAGACAGACTTAACGATTCTCTCGAAAAAGAAGCAGTTGCATTTCTTAATGCCAATGGAGGGAGTATCTACATTGGCGTTAAGGACAGTGGCGATGTTGTGGGCATTTCTGATATTGACAAAATCCAACTGCAAGTTAAAGACCGCTTGATTTTTGGTATCTCACCAAGCGCGCTTTCTCTTGTATCAATAAACGCAGAAGTCATTGATAATAAGTCCGTATTAAAGATTTCTATAAAAGAAGGAGTTGAGAAACCATATTACATAAAAAGCAAGGGATTGTCCGAATCAGGTGCATTTATCAGAATCGGAAGTTCTGCTCAACCTATGTCGCACGCGATGATATATTCTTTCCACGACAAATCATTTCCCAAAGCATTGATTAATATAGAGTCACCGGAGCAGGAACTTACATTTGCCGAATTGTTTATTCATTATCGCAGATTCAATAAGCCTCTCAACGATGGTACCTTTGCCAAAACGTTAAATTTCCTTACCAAAGAAGGAAAATACAACTATTTGGCTTATCTTATGGCAGACAATAATCAGGTATCAGTTCGTTTTGCGCGCTTTGACGATTCCGGAGACAGATTTGAATTGATTGAGAAAGGAATTGAATATGGAAATTGTTGTCTTATCACTGCTATTCAGCGTGTTTTGGACAGATTTGAAATTGAAAATATCACATTATCAAGATTAACCGGCGCCGCACACCGGATTGACAAACGTTTGGTAGATAACAAATGTCTGCGCGAGGTTATCATCAACGCCTTTGCCCACAACGATTATTCTTATGGAATGTTGCCTATTTTCGAGGTTTTTCAAAATCGTTTTGCCGTTCGTTCTTATGGGGGGTTAGTCCCGCAACTAACTGTAAATGATTTTTTTCTTGGCGTTTCTGCGCTACGAAATCCTGAACTGATGCGCATCCTTAAAGATGTAGAATTAGTTGAAGCGCTGGGATTTGGCATAAGAGGAATCACAAAGGTTTACGATAAGGATATTTTTGAATTTACTGACAATACGGTTTATGTAAAGTTACATTTTGATAAAGACGTGGCGGAAAGTAAGGGAAAAGTAGTAGATAAAGTAAGGGATAAAGTAGTAGATAAAGTAAGGGATAAAGTAGTAGATAAAAATAAAGAAAAAATCCTGAAACTAATGTCAGAAAATCCTAAAACAAGCATAACAGAAATAGCAGAAGATATAGAGATAAGTGTTGGCGGCGCTGCAAAAATTATTAATAAACTCAAATCGGAAGGAGTGATTTTTCGCGAAGGTTCACGAAAAAACGGTCTTTGGATTGTTGAAAAAAGTAATAAATAACTAATTTTGCACCGTGAAAAGTTCTCTCAATCTGAACGAAATTTATTCGCATCACCCTTTGACTGCGCAGCTTGTGCAATCATTGCAACCGAAAGCGACCATACGTTTGAAGGGCTTGACGTGTTCGTCGCGGGCGTTGCTGGCTGTGGCTGTGATGCGGCAAATGGGTGGTAATCATGTTTTTGTGTTGCCCGACAATGAAACGGCTGCATATTTCCAAAACGACCTTGCAAATGTACTCGGCGACGACAGAGTGTTTTATTTTCCGTCGTCGTACAAGCGTATGGCAACGCAGGTGCAGCCCCATGAGGGAAATATCATTCTCCGCACGCGAACGCTCGAAGCGCTGCTTGATGCGTCCCGCAAAGGCATTATCATTGTAACTCATGCTCATGCGCTTGCCGAAAAAGTAGTTAGTGGCGCCAATCTGCAACGAAACACGCTTCAATTGCGAAAAGGCGAAAAAATATCCATTGAATTTATTCGCGAAGTGTTGCATGAATACGATTTTAAAATCTGCGATTTCGTCTACGAGCCGGGGCAATACTCTATTCGCGGCAGCATTGTCGATATTTTTTCGTATTCGCACAATATGCCCTATCGCGTCGATTTTTTCGGCGACGAAGTAGAATCAATACGTTCTTTCGACGTTGATACGCAACTGTCTGATGCGCAAACAGAACTTATACATATCATACCAAATCTTGGCGCTGAAAAACATAGAGGCAACAGGTTGTGCTTTCTAAAACAATTCGACGATTCGACCGTGATATGGAGCGATTCTTTGACGCTTACGCTGAATGAAATTGCGCGCATCAACGCCAATCCGCCCGAAACTGTCCTCGCCGGCGACGAATATATACCATTCCGCGCAAAAGAAACATTTGTAGATAAAACAGAAGTTTTGGATATGATGAAACGCTTTTGCAACATTGAATTTGGCTCAAACAGTTATTTTGAAACGGACGCAATACTGAAATTCAATACCTCGCCGCAGCCGGCATTCAACAAAAACTTTGAACTGCTTGCGCAAAATATAGACTCGCACATCGAACGCGGATACGACGTAGCGCTGATGAGCGAAAACACAAAACAGTTCGACCGTTTGCGCAGTATTTTTGACGGCATAACGCCCGTAGGGGCGAACCTGCGTGTTCGCCCTGAAAATTCGGTTCGCCCTGAAATTACAGATTGCCCCGAAAATATTGTTCACCCTGATTTTATCCCCGTGAACAACATCGTCCACGAAGGATTTATCGACCACGACCTGCGACTTTGCCTTTATACCGACCATCAGATTTTCGACCGATACCGCAAATATCGCACCGGCTACGGTCTTTCACATTCAAAAGGCATGGTATTAAAAGAATTACAGGGATTGAATCCGGGCGATTTTATTGTGCATATCGACCATGGCGTGGGGATTTTCGGCGGTCTGGAAAAAATGGAGATAAACGGAAAGACGCAGGAATGTATTCGCTTGGTATATAGGGATAATGATGTATTATATGTGAATATTCATAATCTGCACAAGGTTTCAAAGTTTCGCGGCAGAGACAGCGAACAGCCAAAACTCAACAAACTCGGTCACGCCGCATGGAACACCCTGAAACAGAACACCAAAAAGAAAGTTAAGGATATTGCACGCGATTTGATTTTGCTTTATGCCAAACGTCGTGAAAATAAAGGATTTGCATTTTCGGCAGATACCTTCATGCAGGAAGAGTTGGAAGCGTCGTTTATCTACGAGGACACGCCCGACCAGTTGAAAGCCACAAATGCTGTGAAAAGCGCAATGGAAAACAATATTCCGATGGACCATTTAGTGTGCGGCGATGTAGGCTTCGGCAAGACAGAAGTGGCGATACGCGCTGCATTTAAGGCTGTTGCCGACAATAAACAGGCTGCCGTTTTAGTGCCGACCACTATTCTGGCGCTGCAACACGAACAGACATTCAAGGAGCGTTTAGAAAAGTTTCCCTGTACTATTGATTCGGTCAGTCGCCTGAAACCCGCCAAACAGCAACGCGAAACGCTTCAAAAGTTAGCCGACGGAAAAGTGGATATTATCATCGGCACACACAAATTATTAGGAAAAGACATAGTATTCAAAGACCTTGGACTTTTGATTATCGACGAGGAGCAAAAATTTGGCGTTGCCGCAAAGGAAAAACTTAAATCCCTGCGCGTCAATGTAGACACGCTCACACTTACCGCCACGCCGATACCGCGCACCTTGCAATTTTCGTTGATGGGCGTCCGCGAAATGTCAATTATAGCCACTCCCCCACCCAACCGCCACCCGATACAGACCGAATTAAGCGTTTTCGACAAAGAACTCATTCGCGAAGCAATTGATTTTGAAGTTTCGCGCGGCGGACAAGTCTTTTTCATTCAAAATCGCATAAATTCGCTTCACGAAATGGAACTGCTAATACGCAGCCTCTGTCCCGACGTTTCGACCGTTGTTGCACATGGCAGAATGGAAGGCGAAAAACTTGAAAAAATAATGCTCGACTTCATCAATGGCGACTACAGCGTATTGATTTCCACCTCAATTGTAGAATCGGGGCTTGACATACCAAACGCAAACACCATCATCATCAATCAGGCGCAGATGTTCGGTTTGAGCGATTTGCACCAGTTGCGCGGACGCGTAGGGCGTTCAAACAAAAAAGCGTTCTGTTATCTTCTAACGCCGCCCGTAGACAAACTTACTCCCGAAGCGCGACGCCGATTACGCGCAATAGAAGAATTTTCCGACCTTGGCAGCGGCTTCAACATTGCCTTGCAAGACTTGGACATACGCGGCGCCGGAAATATGATGGGAGCCGAACAGAGCGGTTTCATCGCCGAAATAGGTTTCGAGACATATCACCGCATACTCAACGAGGCTATGGCGGAACTGAATGAGGAGTTTCAAGTTTCAAGTTTCAAGTTTCAAGTTTCAGATAACCAAGAACCTGAAACATGGAACTTGAAACTTGACTGCCAAATCGATACCGACCTCGAACTGCTTTTTCCCGAATCGTATATCGAAAATATGACCGAACGAATAAGACTGTATCGTGCATTGGATAATACCGATACCGAAGAAAAACTTATGGAATTTGAGAAGGAACTGATTGACCGTTTCGGAGAAATACCCGCGCAAAGTCGCGAGTTAATAAATGTGATACGTCTGCGATGGTTGGCGGCAAGTCTTGGTTTCGAGAGAATAACGCTGCGAAACGAACGGCTACTGATGTATTTTATCAGCGACCAAAAGTCGCCGTACTATGAATCGGATACATTTAATAATATATTGAAACACATACAAAAATCGCCGCATAAATTCAAGTTGAAGGAGGCAAAGAATAAACTTGCGATGACGGTCAGCCCTGTTAAGAATATAGGGGAATGTATGGATATATTGGGGAGGTTAAAAGTTTAAGTTTCAGATTTTGCAAACAAAAAAAAGAAACCCGTATAATTTAGATTTCTTTATATTGTCGGATTTTCCAGCGGTGAGGGAGGGATTCGAACCCTCGGCACAGTTTCCCGTGCGGCAGTTTAGCAAACTGCTGGTTTAAGCCGCTCACCCACCTCACCTTTTCAAGCCGCAAAGATATATGTTTTTTTTATGCAAACAACTTTTTTTTGAAAAAAAAAGAAAAAAAAATTACTTTTGTGTTCTGAAAAAAATGTAATATGAAACATATAATTCAAAATATAAACGAGTTACGCTCAAAAATTCCGGCGCGCGTAAAAATCGTAGCTATAAGCAAAACGAAAACTGTTTCAGAGATACGTGAAGCGATGGAAGCGGGTTTGGTGTTTTTTGGCGAAAGCAAAATGCAGGAATTGACGGCAAAACACGAGCAGGCGCCTGATATACAATGGCATTTTATCGGACATCTGCAAACAAACAAGGTTAAATATCTTGTTCCCTTCGTTCGGATGATACAATCGGTAGACTCGTTACGCCTTCTCGAAGAGATTGAACGACAAGCACATAAACGCGACCGTATAATCGATTGTTTGTTGCAGATTCATATTGCCCGCGAGGAAACAAAATTTGGTTTTAGCGAACAGGAAATCATTGATTTGATGGGAAATAGCACATTGAAAAATTTGAAGCATGTACGAATATGCGGCATGATGGGCATCGCTACCTTTACCGACGATTTGGAAGCCGTCCGCATGGAATTTCGCGGATTAGCCAAATTTTTTGAACGTATCCGAAATGATTATTTCCCGGAAGACCCATCTTTTTGTGAACTTTCGATGGGAATGTCCGACGATTACACCATCGCAATTGAAGAAGGAGCAACAATGGTTAGAATAGGATCGTCAATTTTTGGAAAAAGAGAATATCAATTTAAACAATAAAAAAAAAATCTTGTCGTTGTATATAGTGTTATTTATTTTTTGAACTCTAATTCATAAAAAAAGTTATGTATAAAACAGGCATTATTGCTATATGTTTTTCATTAATAGCGTTGTCGGCAACGGCACAACCAAAGAGGAGGGATATCAGAACGATCAACAGCGTATATACTGCCGTTCCTTTTCTTACAATCGCGCCCGATTCGCGTTCTGCTGCGATGGGTGATGTGGGAGTAGCAACCTCGCCGGATGTGAACTCGCTCCATTGGAATCCTGCAAAATACGCGTTCATTGAGACCGAAGAGAGCATCGCCCTGTCGTATTCGCCATGGTTACGCGGATTGGTAAACGACATGAATCTGTTGTATCTGTCATGGTATAAAAGACTTGACGATTTTCAGGTGATTGCCGCGTCACTTCGCTACTTCAATATGGGTAGCATCAACTTCACAGACGACCGGGGACAGCCGATAGACGTCAGAAGACCCAACGAATTTGCTATCGATGCGGCATATTCGCGTTTGTTTTCAGATAATGTAAGCGCGGCTCTTGCTTTTCGCTACGCCCGTTCCGATATTTCGGCAGGCATCTCAAATTCGGCGATGAAAGCAAAAGCGGGAAACTCTTTTGCCGCCGATATTGCGATGTATTACAATTCCGAAATGTTTCTTGGCGAAAAAAACGGTAACTGGGCATTAGGCATAAATATTTCGAATATCGGAACAAAAATGTCGTACTCAAACGCAGAACACAAAATGTTTATTCCTATAAACATGCGTCTCGGAGGCTCAATAGGGCTTAATTTAGACAGTTACAACCAAATGACCTTTGCCGTCGATTTTAACAAACTGCTTGTGCCTACTCCGCCCATATTCGATGAAGATGGTAATATGATAGGAAAACAGCGCGATGTACCCGTTGTTAACGGAATTTTTCAGTCGTTTTATGATGCGCCGGGAGGTTTTAAGGAAGAAATGCGCGAAATAACTTACGGACTTGGACTTGAGTACCTGTACAGAAAAGTATTTGCAATACGCACCGGCTATTTCCATGAAAACAGATTAAAAGGTAATCGCCGATACTTTACAATGGGCATTGGCTTGAACATGAACATGATAGATTTCGATTTTTCGTATCTGATTTCAACCATGGGACAAAACAATCCGTTGAATAATACGTTGAGATTCACAGTAATATACAACTTCGGAAAAACAACTATAAGAACCACAACCTGATTCAAAGATTCCATTTATGCGTATCGGTTTTGGTTTTGATACTCATCAATTAGTTGAAAATTTGCCTTTTACCCTTGGCGGAATACTTATTCCTCACCACAAAGGCGCTACCGGACATTCCGACGCCGACACGCTTATTCATGCTATATGCGATGCATTGTTAGGCGCTGCAAATCTTGGCGACATAGGACTGCATTTTCCCGATTCAGACCCGACATTAAAAGGCATTGACAGTAAAATACTCTTACAAAAGGTGATGCGGTTAATATCGCAAAAGGGTTACAGCATAGTGAATATTGATACTACCGTTTGTCTGCAACAGCCAAAACTGCGCCCATACATACCTCAAATGCAGGAAACGTTGGCGTCTGTAATGTCTATACCCGTCGAAAACATATCAATTAAGGCAACAACAACAGAAAAGTTAGGGTTTACCGGACGCGAGGAGGGAGTGTCTGCGTATGCGGCGGTATTACTTGCGAAGGCGTAAAACTTACTCGCATGTATACGTTTTCGCCTTCCCCTTACAATCAATGATCATACATGTCTGCCGCCTGATTCACCGTTATCGCTATCATAATGATAATATCTTCTACCGAGCATCCGCGCGACAGGTCGTTGATAGGCGCTGCCATTCCCTGCAATACAGGACCAACGGCTTGGGCGTCGCCCAATCGCTGCACAAGTTTGTAGCCGATGTTTCCCGCTTCCAAAGTTGGAAAAACCAGCACATTAGCGCTTCCTGCCATACTGCTGCACGGAGCCTTGCTTTTGCCTATTGCTGGCACAATAGCGGCATCTAACTGCAGTTCGCCGTCGATAGCTAAATCAGGTTCTAACTCTTTGGCTATTTGCGTGGCGCGTACTACCTTGTCTACCATTTCGTGCTTGGCGCTGCCTTTGGTAGAGAAGCTGAGCATTGCTACTTTCGGCTCGAAACCGCCGATTGCGCGCGCAGTTTTGGCGGTCGATACGGCAATTTCGGCAAGTTCATGATCGGTAGGATCGGGGTGTACTGCGCAGTCGGCAAACACCATAATACCGTTGTGACCATAACTTTCATCTTTTAAGAGCATAAAGAACGCTCCGGAAACGACGGTTATTCCCGGCTTTGTTTTCACGTATTGGAACGCCGGTCGCAAGACGTTGCCGGTGGAGTTAACCGTGCCGGCTACTTCGCCGTCGGCGTCGCCAGCCTTGATCATCATTGTCCCCAGATACAGCGGGTCTTCTATCAACCGCTCTGCATCGGCGCGAGTCAATCCTTTCGACTGGCGCAATTGCACCATCAAATCGACGTAAGCGCTCTTTTTAGGATGATTTTTCGGGTCAACAATAGTTGCCTTGCCAATGTTTGTCAATCCCAATGACTGCGCCTTGGCTGTTACCTCTTCAGGAACGCCAATGAGGGTAAGCCGCGCTATATCGTTAGCCAACACATGATCGGCTGCTTTCAGTATTCGTTCTTCAAGTCCTTCGGGAAGAACGATATGTTTCCTATGCTTCTTTGCATTTTCAATGATATCTTTTATAAAATCCATGACAGTTTTGTTAAAAAAAAAGTTGCGTAAAGATACAATTTTTTTTTAATTGTATCAAAAATTTAGTTGAAAAATGTTAAGAAAACAAAATGTTTAGTTGATTACCTCAAAACCTGTATATTTGTGCAGCGCTTTAGGCAGCGATATACCGTTGTTTTTTTGTCCATTTTCGAGCAGGGCGGCTACAATTCTTGGTAATGCCAAGGCGCTTCCGTTTAGCGTATGCGCTAATTGCGTTTTTTTGCCTGTTTCATCTCGGTAGCGCAGTTTGAGGCGGTTAGCCTGAAATGTTTCAAAATTGGATACGGAACTCACTTCCAACCACATTTTCTGTGCAGCCGAATACACTTCAAAATCGTATGTCAATGCCGATGCAAAGCTCATATCGCCGCCGCAAAGTTTCATAATGCGGTATGGCAATTCCAATTTTTGAACTAACGATTCCACATGCGCTACCATCTCGTCAAGAGCCTGATATGACCGTTCGGGATGTTCAATCCTGACTATCTCAACCTTGTCGAACTGGTGCAGACGATTCAGCCCGCGCACTTCCTTGCCATACGAGCCGGCTTCGCGACGAAAACACGGAGTGTAGGCTGTCACTTTGACAGGAAAATCGGCAGCCTCAAGGATTATGTCGCGATAGATATTTGTTACCGGCACTTCGGAAGTTGGAATAAGATAAAACTTATCCAAATCTACATGATACATTTGTCCTTCCTTGTCGGGCAACTGCCCTGTGCCGAAACCCGATTCTTCATTGACTAACAATGGCGGTATAACTTCTTGATATCCCGCGCTTAATGCCATGTCGAGGAAAAAATTTATCAACGCTCGTTGCAGTTGCGCGCCTTTTCCTTTATATAGCGGAAAACCTGCGCCTGTTATTTTTACGCCTGACTCAAAATCTATCAGGTCGAACTTTTTTGCCAACTCCCAATGTGGTAAGGCATCATCGGGCAAATCGGGCATAGCTCCGCCGTCGCGCACAAATTCATTATCTGCCGCCGTTTTCCCGTGCGGTACCGATTCGTGCGGAAGGTTAGGAATGTGGATAAGCAAATTTTTCAAGTTTTGCTCTGCTTCCTCCTGCTCGCGAACCATCTCGATAGCGCGTTCCTTTATTTGCGCCACTTCCTGTTTCAGAGTTTCGGCAAGTTCCCGTTGCCCCGACTTCATCAAAACGCCAATCTCTTTCGATTTGGAGTTAAGTTCCGACTGAAGTGAATCTGCCTGCGCCTGCAATTTCTTGCGCTGCATATTGGCGTCAAGCGTTTGAGCGATAATTCCATCTGCATCAAACCCCTTTACAGCAAGAAGAGCAATAACCTCCTCCCGACGCTCCTCAATCTGTTTGACTACCAACATAAAACTTGAAACTTGAAACTTGAAACCTGAAACCTGAAACCTGAAACTTAAAACGGAACCACCGACACAAACGACTTGTTGTCCGCTTTTTTGCGGAACTGTATAGTTCCATCTACTAATGCAAAGAGCGTGTGGTCGCGCCCTACGCCTACGTTTTCGCCCGGATTGTGACGGGTGCCGCGTTGGCGAACTAAAATGTTGCCGGCTTTGCATACCTGACCTCCAAACAATTTAACGCCCAATCGTTTGCTTTCTGATTCGCGTCCGTTCCTCGAACTTCCGACGCCTTTCTTATGTGCCATCTTTCTTTATTTTTTTACTCTTCAACAATATTTTCATTAACACTTTCAACGACAACGTCTTCTTCAATACCTTCCGCCTTGATTCCTTCAATCAAGATTTGAGTAAGGTCTTGACGATGACCTGTCATTTTTTGATATCCTTTTCTTCTTTTTTTCTTGAATACCAAAACCTTATCGCCTCGGACATGCGACATAATTGATGCGCTGACCGAACCGCCTTCTACAACAGGCATTCCTACCCTGATGTCATTCCCGTTTTCAATAAGGTAAACCTTATCGAAAGTCAACTTATCGCCAACCTCACCAGCAAGGCGATGAACAAATATCCTGCGGTCTTTGCTTACTTTAAACTGCTGACCTGCTATTTCTACAATTGCGTACATTTTTTCTATATTTTTTCGGGCGCAAAATTATATATATTTTATGAATAAACAAAAAATTTTACTGAAAATGATGAAAAAAGTGAAAAAATGGGTGCATTAAAAAAATCTGTCCAATCCGTCTAATCCGTGTATCCCGTCTAAATGTAGCCGATAACTACGGTTTAAACCTTGATTGCGACAATATTTGCTGATAATCATGGTTTTGCAGCAACTCTTCGAGCGTTATTTTTTCGCGTTTCATATAAGCGTCTACTATTCTGTATCCAAGCCATATAGCCGCGCGTCCGGGCGATTCGGACGCAGCAGTAAAGGTTGATGTGAACGGAGCCGGCTCAACGAGTTTATTGATGGTAAACTGGTCGGTTGAAAATAAAAGCCTTCTTTCAACCAAAAACGTATACATTTGAGCGGTATTTTCTTTGCACCAGCGCATCTGACTGGGGGAATAACCGAATATCAGACTGTCGGGCGTTTGTGGAAGCAGTTGATGCACAGCGTACATAACTTTTCCCCTGTATATGATATTGGCAAGCACAGTGCTTATTGAATCGTTAAAAGGGAACTCGGTCGAAACCCATGCGTTCATATAGTCTGATACCAAATACTTACGGTCTCTCAATTGTCGCTCATAACTTTGCAAACCCAACCATGTATATATTTCCTCGTCTCTGCCAAGATAATAGTCGAGGGCTATTGCCATTGTATTTGCCGTAACTATCCCCTTATTGTTGAAACCGGAAAAAAAAGTATACAACGCAGGTATTTCCCTTTCGGGGAAGTGTTTACTGTAATTGTAAAACGCTTTGCCAAAATTCCTTTCAAGTTCTTTTACATCAGGAAATACTGCCATAATTTTTTCATACGATAGTTTCATATCGGGATATGTAATAAAATCTTTCAAGTTTTCCGCATAATCAGGATTATCAGGCAAACCAATACCAATTGCAAAACTAAAAAATTCAAGCAGTTCGCCATATTGGCGCTTTAATTGTGGTATATATTCTGAAATAGAATCGACGGGCAAAGTAAAGAGCGTTTGTTCCATCCTGTCAATTTTTATCGGTACTTCGGGCTGTCGAGTGCAGGAATGGAACAGGAGGAGTAAGAATAATATTATTATATGACTAAAACGAAATTTTTCATTGTCGCATAATTTTTCCATCGCTACCACACAATGTTTTTTGTGAAATGCAATGCCGTATTTTAATATTTGCCCGTATCCTTCACGTTTCAAGTTGTGAATGTATACCTTTTCATCTATCTGCTTTATACCATTTTTGGCTTCAGCGGCTAAGGCGTCGTTTAAGTCGTCGGACGGAACTTTTTTAACATGCTTAAATTCTACTATTACAGCGTTTTTTGTTTTATCTATGGGCTTAATAACACAGTCTGTTCGTCCTTTTCCGGTTTCCTGATTTGAGGTCACAATATAATCGCCAGACAATGCGTATAGTATCCCATAAATGAACATGTGGTAACTGTTTTCCATTTTAAAATCATGACAACTTGGGTTGTTTAAAAGATCGTTGTTAAGCGTATCGCTAACGGCTTGTGGGTCGCCATTTCGGAGATGCTCGACAAACTCCAATATTGTTTCGTAAATAGAAGGTTGGCTCTCGCCAAACCATTTTTTTGCATAGCGCGAAAACATGTTTTTTATTTCCATGTTTACCAATTCGGCTGTAAATCTGTCTGTTTTTGCTCCGTTGCATGGTTTTATATATCCCGCATTTAGAAGCATAGACCAAAATGTATCGGAATTTACATATTTCACCGGAAAAGATATACCGTCTTCCAAAAACATCATTACCGGAGAACCGGTTAGTAATGCTGCCATTTCATTTCTTAATTTATCATCACCCTTATAAAATACATTCTGCAAAATTTGTATAGAACCGGTATTTATCCAATATTCGCCTAATTCCTGTTTTTTTAGGTAGCTGACTATACTCCATGGGTTATACATATCCTGACCGCCAAACCTGTAGCCATCATACCATTTCTTAATTTCATCGTATTTTTCACTTATTTCATACATCTGACAGGCATCCTTTACTTCCTCTTCTGTAAATCCGAAGCATGTATTAAATTCTTTATCCATAACACCGCATACTAACGGATTGTTAAAACTACTAATCAAACTTTCCTTTGAAATTCTTTGCACTCCCGTAAGAACTCCAAATTCGAGGTTATTGTTAGTTTTGAAAACGCTGCCTAAAAATCCGCGCATGAAGTCTATCATTTCAGTATAGTAGCCTTTCAGATAGGCATTATTGAGCGGGGCGTCATATTCGTCTAACAATACTATAACGCGTTTGTTGTGGTAAGCGTACAAGCAGGACGTTAAAAATTCTAAAGCCGATTGCAGTTCTGCCTCCGTTGCTTCTTCCGAACAATAACGAAAAAACTTTTTCCTTTTAAATTCATTCAGGCTGTCGCCTTCGCAAAGGTACAAATTTTCCTGAAAAATAGCGGAAATTAACCCCATTATCTTTTGCATCGAATCTTTGAATGTCGCTAATTCTACGTTCTTCAATGTCAGAGAAACAACCGGATACCTGTTCATGTGCTTTTCAACGATATCCTTGTGTTCCATTATTTTAAGACCATCAAACAATGCTTTATTATCCTTTCGCACATCAAAAAAATGAGCCAACATGCTCAAATTAAGCGTTTTTCCAAATCTGCGGGGTCTGGTTATCAGTGTTACATCGCCTCTGTTTTCAATCAATTCTTTGATAAATAGCGTCTTATCTATATAAAAATGATTGCCTTCGATAATTTTTTCAAACGATTCTGCGCCTGTTAAAATTTGTTTTTTCATGCGGGGCTCTACCATATCAATAACATTTTTATCTGTCGTCTATCTCCTTAATAGTTTTTCGCAAGAAATCTTCAAACTGCGATGAAAATTCGCGACGTCGCAATGCGAACTCCACAGTTGTTTTGAGGAAATCGAGCTTGTCGCCGATGTCATATCGTTTTCCTTCTATTACCGTTGCGATGATGTTTTCCTGTTTCAACAGTAGACGTAGCGCATCGGTAAGTTGAATTTCGTTGCTTTTTCCGCGCTGGGTTTGTTCTATTGCCGGAAAAATTTGCGGCGTAAGAATGTATCGTCCTGCAATAGCCAACTCGGAAGGAGCCTTGTCGCGGTCGGGTTTTTCAACTAATTCCGACAGTTGCATGATGCGGTCGTTCAAATGCTCGCCGCCAACGATGCCATAGCGCGAAACCTTGTCGCGCGGCACACGTTCAACCGCAATGACACACTGACGATACTGCTCGTAGGCGTCTATCAATTGCTGGGTAACCGGAATAATCGAGTTGATAACGGTATCGCCCAATAGCACGGCAAACGCTTCGTTGCCGCAATGGAAACGGGCATGGTAGATAGCGTCGCCCAAACCGTTGAGTTCCTTCTGGCGAATAAAGTGAATGTTTGCCATATCCTCAATATGACGAAGTTGGTGATACAGCGTTTCATCTTCCAACTCCTGTATACGCGCTTCCAATTCGGGATTCCTGTCGAAATGGTCTTCGATGGAACGTTTGCCTTTTCCTGAAATAATCAAAATATCCTCTATACCGGAATCGACGCACTCTTGCACAACATACTGTATTACAGGGGTATCTATGATGGGCAACATTTCTTTTGGTTGCGCTTTCGTTGCAGGCAAAAAACGCGTTCCAAGACCTGCCGCGGGAATAACTGCTTTTCTAATCATATTACGTAAGGTTTTATTACTCTTGCGTTTATTTTTTTAAGGTTTACTACTAATTTGCTTAAAGTTTCGTCGTCGGGGTACATGCCTATAATAGCGCCGCCCGAGCCTGAAAATTTTGCTGATACGCCCGAAGCGCGCGCCAACTGTACTAACTCCATGTTGCTTTCGGAAATGTTCATAATTTTACAGCGAAGGTCGAAATTATGGTCTATCAATTGATTTAGTGTTTCATAATCTCTGTTGATAATTGCATTTTTTCCTTTCTCCGCCATATCTGCCAACTCGCGTATTGTTTGAAGCACAAGCTCATCGCCGTTGTTGAAGCGTTCTTTTAGATTATTGAAAACAGCGCCCGAAACTTTGCTCAAATCGGTTTTGTATGCCATATAAAGTTTTGGGAGCAAGGCAGGGTCTATTCGTTCGTATTTGCCGTGTTGGCGCTTCTCCATGTATTTTTTGTCGAAATCCATAAATACGCATCCCTCGTAGGTCTGGATAACCCTGTCCTGCAATCCTGCGTTTATGCCTAATTCTTCAGTTTCAGCGGCAAGCACAATATTGGGAACTACTTCAACGGGAATCTGCACATCATAGAACTGCATCAATGCGCGAATGGCGGCAGTTACTATAGCGCTCGAACCCGCCATGCCTACCTGACGAGGTATGGACGATTGATATCGAATAGTAAAATTTTTGTTCGACAGCCTGATTCGGTTCGATTCGCAATACTCGCAAAAACGCTTTATCGCTGCCTTTATCAGGCGACGTCCTCCGTAATAGCCGTTACGTCTGATACTGTCGGTAAGATGAAAAATATTGCGGAAATTGTTACGGTCTACCTCCATCTCTTCTATCACTAATTCGGGCGTCTGATACAATGACACAACAGCCCCGAAGTTCTTGACAATTATTGAAATCGTTTTGCCAAAATATCCGTCGGAGGGGTTTCCCAACAATCCGGCGCGTGCGTACGTCCTGCTTTCTATAATCATGTTGAAATGATTTTTACTATTTTTCAAGACTGTTCAAATAATTATCTATCCCTGTTTTCACGTATTGCCATTGATTTTTTTGTTTCAGATGTATCATATCGAACAAAAAATAACCGTCGCAGGCATTGATAGCCGCGTCTACCGATTGTGTTATGGCAAGATTTATGGGCGCGCCGCCAACAGCCCAGTCGCCGTTGCCAACGTCGGGACCGCCTACCACCACGGAGTCGTCTCTTATTTTATCTTTTGCCAATCTGCAAAATCCCTGAACCGTCCATTCGCCTGTACCGTAAATGCGGTTTGGCGCGGCGTATGCGCCTATCAGGATGACGTCCATAAGGTCGGCATAGCCGTATTTTTGATAATCGGCGGTTGCCCATGCTGAAAAGTTGGAACCGGTATTGTAGTTTTTGCTTGCCCAATTCACGCCTACGCCGTAGTAAGAACCGTACCAGCCGCCTACATATACGCCAAAACTTATATCCGGATTTTTGGCTTTTACGCGTGTGCGGGCTTTTGCCATGAAATCATGGATCACTTTGACGCGAAATTCCAACCATTTTTTAAAATGAGGCGGCATGGGGTTCAAAGTTCCGCCCGTTCTGAAATCCGAACGCATAACATCGCCGGGCCAGTTTGGAACGGTTTGTCCTAAAAATTCTTCGAACTTGCCTTTGGTATAATCAGAATAATCGCTTTGTATTTCGTCGAAACGGCAACGGTCGAGAATGATGCCGTCTAAATCGGGATATGCCGCCAAATCGTCTAACAGTTTGCAAAGATATTCCTGCACCTCCTCGTGAACGGGGTTAAAAAACTTGTGGGTGTTTGATGCGTTCAGGATGTTCACAATTGCGCCCGTTTCGGTCAAAAGTTCCGTCGCCCAGTGGCGTCTTCCCGTTTCCCTGTACAACATGCCGGCATTTCCCAAACTGCCTGTGCTGCCGCCAACCATTACATTGATTGCTGCATGTACACGTAATCCGAGAGCTTTACCTACATCTATAAATTCTTGAAGATAATCCCATGTAGCAGTGCGCTCCACTCTGCTATATCCTCCCGGCAGCCATGCGCCCAACCATTCTACCTGTTGTTCTACGTCGGTGGCAAACAGAACATTGCCCATTACGGGACGAACGCATACAACAATATCGGTAAATCCTGCGTTCTTTGCCAATGCCAAATCGCGCAGAATATTATCCTTATTGTTGGCAAAATCGGGAAAATTGGCTGCTGCGTCTATCCAGATATATCGCGGCTTGGATACCACGCCCGGTTCTTCGCCATTGCCATTGCCGTTGTCGCCGCCACCATTATCGTTACCCTCGCCGTTTTCTTCCCATTTCCATGGAGGCAAGGTATCACCGCCGCTGTCGCACGACGATACTGTTATGACAGGTAAAACTGTTAGAACAAAGATAATGCTATATTTTTTTATTTTTTCCATTTTTAGAGAATGTTACTGCTACATTATAAAAAGATCTAACAGGCTTTTAAAACCTGTTAGATCTATTATAGCATAATGTTATTCGACGCCTTCAAATTCGACGCCAACTATCCATCCATTAGAGAACATGAAATAAAGATACAACTTATTATCTGACACCAAAAAAGCAACGTCGGCGGTTTGGTTTCCGTTTGGCACAGGCGGATCAAAATGCCTACTTCCATATTTACCTCTTTCACATTCCCATAAAACAGCAGGGCATGTTCTTTCAACAAGACTTCCTACAAAATTATCGGCGGTAGTTACATCCAATAACCACACTAAATCGGAGCTTCCCCAGTCGAAACTGTTCACCCAGTTAAGCGTTGCATATTTGCCGCCATTAAATTCAACATAATCTACTGCGTTGGCAATATAGTTTCCTGCATCGCCACCGGTAGTAATAAGCACTTTACTGCGAAGTTCGTTTGTAGCGCCGTTTATCCAAGCTAATGCATTTTCCTGATATGCCGCCAGAAAGTAATCGCTGTTGGCATCCGTTGAAGATGTTTGTACTATATCGGCATTTGCGTTCCAACCGGAAGCAAGTCCGGTAATATCAATTATTTCCGGCGTATTCGATTTTAACGTCCCGTTTTCAATCGTCCAGCGCGCAAAAGTTTGAACGAGCGCTTGTCCTCCTGCCGTTAGCAGTGGAGCTGTTATGATGGCGTTTGCGTCGAGGTCGCCCTTAATTGAAAGTTTACGTCCGATGTTGGGAGGCGTTATTTCGCTGTTATCCCAGTCGATAAGCAGCGTTTCCTCTCCGTCTAACCCAAGTCTCCACGCTTTAAAAGTACCGTCGTTATTCGACAAATTATTCATCAAAATATTTCCGGCATTGTCGGCTGTACAATAGAAACCGCGAACGGTATTTTTCATATCTTCCGATAAGGTAATTCCACCGACAATTTCTCCTGTTTTGCTATCAAGTAGCAGGCTGTTTTGGGTGCGGGTCTGTAGTACTATTTTATCGCCTATCGCCGCAATACCATTTGTCAGGTTTAAGATAGTTATACCCAGATCATCGTTCATTTTTTTCTCAAACAAGATTTTTCCGCTTCCCGGTTTAATCCCGTACGAAGGCATAGGCGGCGCAAGTACTTTCCATATTTGCTTAGTTCCGTCGTTTGCGGTAATTTCAAAACTTACTTCTTCCTGAAAATTTTTCGTGTCGCCCGGTTCGAAATCAATCGTTGCTCCCGGCGAAATCGTAAAGGTTGGCGCCTGTTCGGCAAGAGCGTTCCAAAAACTGTACGAATACAACTTTGAAGGATAGGCGAACGTGATTTGAAAGTTTGTGGCGTTAATATTGCCAACCATTTCATCATCCGTATCTTCAAAAAGTACGAATGACAGAAACGCCTTTTCAGCCGACGTCAGATTTACCCTTTTGAGCGTATACGTCTCAGAGGTTTCGTTTTCGGCAGTCACCTTGATAGGTACATCCACGGTAAGATTTACCTCGCTTGCCGATGCAGGTTCTGCGGTTGCTGTGGCAGGTATGGTGAAGGTGACAACTCCACTTTGCAAATCAGCCTCGTTGAAGCCCATAGGTACGTAAAACTCGAAAGTTTTACCGTCGCTCTGCAATGCAGAGACAACAAGTTCCTGTCCGCCGGCTATGACTTTCAAATTAGTCAATGTCTTTTCGTCGCTTTTTGGAGGATCTTCGGGATCTTCCTTGCAAGCCGAAAAAAACGGAACTACACAAATGGCAATTAATATTGCCCAAAAATTTACACTTAACTTATTCATATTAAATTTGGTTTTAAAAATGATTAAAAAAATAAATATTATTTAAAAAATTACTAATTACTTACATATCAATACAATCGAACTGCACTCCGACAACGTATCCGTTGGTGAACATAAAATACAGGAACAAGTAATACCCGTCGGGCGAAACGGTCATTGCAAGGTCTCCTGTTTGGTTTTCGTTATCCGGGGCAGCCTGAATGGCTCTTGGTCCGTACTTGTTTCGCTCTGCTTCCCAGACAACTGCGGCACAGTTTCTGCTTTGCGTACTTCCCGAAAATTGCGCGTCGGTAGTAACGTCCAGCAACCATACATCATCGGCGCCTCCCCACGGGAAACCGTTGATAAAGTTGAACGCTACATATTTGGCATTATTAAATTCTATATAGTCTACCGAATTTGGAACGAAATTTACTTCTATAGGCGTCAATTTATGACGTATCTGATTTGTTGCACCGTTCACCCATCCGAGACTTTCGGTTGTTTGACTGCCTGTGTTGGCGTATCCCGCCACAAAATAGTCGCTGTTAACGTTTGAGGCAGAAGTATATACGATATCACAATGGTTTGCCCAGTTTGAGAACCCGCCGATAGTAATTATTTCGGGCGTAGGCGACGTTAACTCTCCATCGACGACCACCCATCGCGCAAACCTTGTTGTTGTGGGGAATAGCGGCGCCGTTATTATGGCGTCTTCATCGAGATTACCCTGAATGGAAATTTTACGCCCTATGATGTCTGTCGTATTTTCTGACCAATCAATAAACAATTCGGTTGTACCGTCCATATCTTTAAGCCTCCACACCTTGAAATTTCCGTCTGATTGTGCAAGGTTGCATATTACAACGTTTCCGGCTCTGTCGGACGTGGTGTAGAAATTGGTCAAATTGCCCTTCACGTCTCCCAGATCAAATTCGCCTGCAATATTGCCGGTTTTTGCGTCAATAAAAATACTTTTTTCACCGCGCGTATTCAGGATAACATGATTTTCTGTAACTGCTATTCCGCCTGTTAAATGGGGGGTAGTTATTCCCAAATCGGCGTTCAAACGCTTTTCAAACATTATTCTTGCGCTTCCCAACCTCATTCCGAGTTCTGTTTTTGGCGCAATATACTGTTTCACGCTATACACGTTTTTTGTAACGCCATCGTGCGCTGTAACAGTAAATTCTACTTCATCAATGTATTCAAACGCTACTTGCGAGGGGTCGGGCGAGATGGTGGCATGGTGTGAGAGGCGGTATTCGGCTAACACGGGTTCTTCGCTGGGGAAGGCGGGCAACGAAATCGCTCTTGTCGTTTCGTTGATGATGCCACTAAGCCCGTACACGGGAATAGAAAAATCTTCAATATACGCGGCATTGCTTTTACGCACATCTGCTCTGATGGTATATTGAATTTTTTTCTTACTTTCGTTTGTCACCGTAATAACGTTGTCTTTTGTAAAATCCATGTACAAAAGCGACGGACTTATCGTCACATTGTCGTCTAAATTTGCTCTTACTCGCATTTTACTCAACATAGCCTGAGTTACCTCGTTAGTACTGCTTTCCGGATAATAGAAAGGAATAACGATAACCAACTCGTTACTGTTTTCAAGCGTTTGAGCGGTAAATTCGCCATAAAATTCGCCTGTTGTTTCATTAACAAAATTTGCCGTTATGCTGTTAAAACCCAAACGGGCAACAGGCGGCGTCAAATCTTCGGGCTGCTGGCAGCCTGAAAGAATGACCAACGCTGCGAAAATCAAGCAATTTTTGCAATTTTTGATTTTTGATTTTTGATTTTTGATTATCATCAAGCAATTTTTGATTTTTGATTTTTGATTTTTGATTATATTTTTCATACTTCTTATTTATTTAAAAAACTTGAAACTTGAAACTTGAAACTTATCTCCATTGTTCATACTGTTCAATTCCTGCGTTGCTCATCAATTCTTCTTCGGGAATTGGGAAGACGTAAGTTTTTTCGAGAAATCTACGGTCTTGCAAATCGCAATCTACAATTTGATAGAATGGCGCATTATTTACGGTTGTTATTTTCATCCCATGCACGCGAAAATTGTTGTACTCGGTATGGGCAAGTTTCCATCTGCGCATGTCCCAATACAGATGTCCTTCGTATGCCAATTCAATTTTTCGTTCTTGCCTTATTGCTTCAAAAAGGTCGTTTCCAGCCAATCCGATTTTTAGGGGCAGGTTTACTTCTG
>Ga0099364_10004581_pt1 | contig 20896 bp, 17 predicted proteins | sample TergutTh196P3_FD_73070 | JGI IMG/M metagenome (GOLD analysis project Ga0099364, IMG submission 73070) | Microcerotermes parvus P3 segment gut microbial communities from Pointe-Noire, Republic of the Congo - Th196 P3 | ecosystem: Host-associated > Arthropoda: Insects > Digestive system > Gut ... | reverse complement strand
GAACCCGCCCGGGGTGGAAAAAAAACACCAGCCACCCCCAACCCCCCCGCGAAGGACAAGCGGCAGCCCCCCGCCGCTCGTGTCGGAACGCCTGCGGACATTGCCGAGATGGTTTTGTTTTTGTGCAACGACAAAGCAGGATTCATCACAGGCGCGAACTTCACAATCGATGGCGGCATGAGCAAGCTGATGATTTATCACGGTGATAATGGGTGGGGGTTGGAGTAGCGGGCTTGCCCAATAAGCGAACGGCGTGAGCGGCTACTTTTGGAAATGGCGCAAGCCATTGTCAAAAGTGGTATTGGGTCTAAGAACCGGGTCAGTCATAAAGCGGGTTTTTCGGGTGAACGCTCGGCGAGTGCTCGTGCAAAACGAACCTCTAAAAAATCAACGAACCCCACGACCACCGCAACCCTCTCCTTATTTTTCAGCCAAGACTTTTTGAATTATCGCCGCCTATGGGGTTGACAACGCGCCTTTAATTATGTATAATAGACGTAGTGGCCGGAGATGGCTATGAAAATATTCGGTGCAAGAATCAAAGCGTTTCGCAAAGGCGCGAAACTTTCGCAGAAAGATTTCGCCGCGGAAATCGGCATATCACCTTCGGCGGTCAACCGTTATGAGAACTGTCAAGGGGAGGTTTCCTACGAGGTGTTGGTTGATTATGCCGATCATTTCGACGTATCGCTCGACTATCTTTTGGGGCGCGCGGACAAACCGCAGGGCGGGGCAAAGATGGGTGACGACAAATGAGCAAAACTCTCTTGACGAGACGATTTGCTTCATGAAAAACAATCCAAGTGCAGAATTAATTAGCAAATAATATACACAATCACAAAACTTTCAGGAGGAACAAACATGACTGACCTCGAACTCACAACCCGTGCCAAAGAAGTCATCGACAAGCTCGCAAACGGGCTTGACCCTTACACGAATATTCCGCTTTCCGACGACGCGCTTCTCAACGACCCGCGGCTGATTCGTTGCTTTTTTCATATATCAAAAAAGTTGCACGAAATAATCGTAAACGGCGGCGAAGTTGGCAGGAAAAGTACGAAACATCTTTTGCCTTTTAGACTTTCCGAGGAGCAGAAGTCGAGGGTTGCAATTAGCGAAAATCCGCTTGGTATCACCGATTTTGTTGACAAAATAAATGAGGTTGTTGACACTTCGATTATGAAGAAGTGCAAAACAACAACGATTACGGATTGGTTGGTTGAAAAAGAATTTTTGAATGTGGTGATTATTGCTGATAAAAAGAAAAAACTTCCCACGATTAAAAGCGAGCTTGTCGGAATTTTCAAAGAGGAAAGGACAAGCTCGTTGGGCTTTCCGTATACGGTTGTTTTATACAATAAGGACGCGCAACAGTTTATTTTGGATAGTCTTGATGAGATAATTGGTGATTTATCGTGAGGGTAAGGGAAACAGAACAAGGCCTGATAAAATCACGACAAGGGATATACAGCGTTTCTTATAGTAAATTAACTTGAGAAACACTAAAATCTCTCGGCACAAAACCGCATAGGTAATAGATTTTGCGCCGATTTATTTTGTGTTTCTTTCAAGTTAATTTATTATACATATCCTCGGTGCTGTGAGCGTATGTCTTTGTGAGAAAATCGGAGCAGTGCCGCTTGCCCTGCACCAAATCCCCGACATGTAAATCACACGCCAAGATTTTCAGAACCGTACCGCCAACCCAACAATTACTCGCAACGGTAAACTTCTTGTCGGCGTTGAGTTGTTTGGCGATTACATGACTGCCCTTGTTTCCATAGACGTACTCGCTAACTCCGCTGTAAGTTCTGTAATTTCAGTGTATTCTTCGCAGAGTTTGAGAAACTTGACAATGCTGTCGGATTTCTCTTTTTCTCATGATATTTCTATTTGCAAAGTTTCGACTCCCGTCCTCAATGCTTCCTGCTTACTTTCGTATGCGGCGAGCATTTTTTGAACCTGTAGCTACTTAGATTTTCCGCCACATGGTCTTCATAAATGCGGTTTATTATGATGTCAAGTTCGGCGATACGTTTTTCGCTTTTAGCAAGCAGTGTGGTTTTCACTTTCAAAATTTTATTCGCAGACTTGTCTTTCTCGGCACGTATCACGGACGAAAATCTCGCCTTATCGTTTCGAGCAAATTCTGTAATGCGTTCGCAATTCATCAATCACCAACTGTTCAATTGCTTTTCGGCTAATTGAATGGCGTGTGCAACGGGTATCTCTGCCGGCGCATTTTGCATTTGCGTAATTGCGGCATAAGCACATTGAGTGTCCTTTTTTGCATCAGTTTGGATGTGAAGATTGTCCCCGTACGTCGAGCATTGGAGTAATCCGTTTTATGCTCCCAAATCCCCCGTGTAGGAAATTTTTCACCGAACACTCCGAAGCCGTTGCACTGTTTCAAAAACCTCGACCGAAACGAGAGGCTCGTGGTGGTCGGGAAATACACACCATTCTTCTTCGGGGCGAATAACGCGAGTACGGTTTTTGTATGATGGGGAAGTATACTTTTGCAAAACACGTTCGCCAAGGTAAGTTCTGTTCTGTGTGATTTGTTGGACTTGCGCCCCCGACTGGCCGTGCGGGTCTTCGCCGATATCTACGCCCTGCCGTCTGTTCCAACGTGTTAAGAAGTTTTTGCTCGACGGTTTCACGAGCGTTCTCTTTGAGAAACGACCTGACAATATATTCCACGCCGCCGATATTTTTTCTCGTTTCACAGGGGGTGATTGCTTTATCTTCCATACCGTGCCTCCAAAGCGGACGGCGATGGCGATAACCACCGCCGCCGTGAATTTTCGCTTTGAAGCGTTGTGCTTTGTTCTACGTTATACGTTGCATTATTTACTGACCTATGTCGGTGCGATAATGACAGCCCTCGAAACCGATGCCGTTATCGATTGCGGAATAGACTGCTTTTCTCGCCTCGGCTATTGTCGAAGCTACAGCCGTTATTCCAAGAACACGACCACCCCATGTAACGATTTTCTCATTTTGCATTGCTGTTCCTGCATGGTAAATCATTACTCCGTCCGGCACGTCATCAAGTCCTTTTATTTCGTAGCCAACATCATATTTGCCGGGATAATCCGCCGTGGCTTGAATGACACACACCGCCGAATCGCCACTCCATTCGATGTTGACTTCATCAAGTCGTCCGTCAATAACGGCGTTCATTATGGTGAGTAAATCGGTCTTAAGTAGCGGAAGAACCACTTGCGTTTCGGGGTCTCCGAATCGGGCGTTGTATTCGATGACTTTCACTCCTTCGTCGGTCAGGATTAGCCCGAAATACAGTACACCTTTGAACGCGATACCCTCCGCAATCAACCCTGCGACTGTCGGAAGTACGACATTTCGCATACATTCATCTTCAACTGCCGGATAGAGCGTACTCGGTGCAAACGTACCCATGCCGCCTGTGTTGCCGCCTTTGTCGCCGTCAAAAACACGCTTGTAATCCTGTGCCGAAACCATAGGCTTGATGGTTTTGCCGTCGCAGAAAGCAAGGAGCGAGACTTCTTTGCCGTGAAGAAACTCCTCAATCACCACACGCTTACCCGATTCACCGAAAGCACAGTCGACCATTATTTTTTGCACGGCGGCAACGGCATCAGATTCGCACTCGGCGATAATTACCCCCTTGCCCGCCGCCAACCCATCCGCTTTAATGACAATGGGATATTTGTCGTGGCGTTTAATGAAATTAACGGCGTTATTCGCATTGTTGAATACTTTGAACCAAGCGGTGGGAATGCCATACTTCTGCATAAAGTTCTTTGACCACACCTTGCTGCTTTCAATTCGTGCCGCTTTTTGATTAGCCCCGAATGCTCTGACACCCATCGTTTCAAGTTTGTCAACCATACCTAAAGCAAGCGGTTCATCGGGAGCAACAACAACCATATCAATGGAATATTTTGTCACGGCCGCCTTAATGCCGTCAATATCCGTCGCCGAAATATCAAGACACGTTGCAATCTTTGCGATGCCGCCGTTGCCCGGAGCGGCAAATAATGCCGCTCCGCTTCTTTTGAGTGCCACGGCGATAGCGTGTTCACGACCGCCGCCGCCAACTATCAAAATCCTCATGTTCAAACACGTATAATCCCGACTGGGCGGTTCACATGGACAAAGACGATGCAGAAAAGTTATATTTTGTGTTGGAAACAAAGGGTGCGACCAGTTCAGCGGATTTGCGCGGCGGTGACGAAGGAAGCGAACCCTCGAAAATCAAGTGCGGAGTTCGCCATTTTGCGGCTTTGAATAACGGCGTTGTGTTTAGCGAGAAGCCGGTGCGGGACTGGCGGGAATTTAAGGTGGGGGTGTGATGGGTATGACGACAAATAAGGTTTTCATCTCATATTCGGGCGTAACAAGTAAAAATGTCGACCTTGAACTCAGAGCGGCATTTGAAAACGCATCGAACGGGCAAGTGAAATGCTTTATAGCACCGGAAGATTTATCTTCTGGCGAGCAATGGGTAACCAGACTTCAGACAGAGCTTGACGAATGTAGTCTTTTTGTGCTCAGTCTAACAAAGGAAAATATCAATTCGCCTTGGTTAACATACGAGGCAGGCATGGCAAGCGCAAAGGGCAAGTCCGTACTACCGTTGCTCATTAATTGCGAATTTGAAGACCTTAGGGGCAGTCCCTTACGCTCATATCAAGGCATAAAACTGTCCGAAGATGCATCAAGACGCAAATTGGCTCTTGAGGCAGTTCGTTTTTTCGACTTTGACAGAAACGTAGAAGAGTCATTTTCCTCGGCTTTTCTTGCACAGTTATGCGGAGTACGCGAGAAAAGCAATGACGCAAAATATCACCATTATATAACGACACTCGAAGAGTACATCCAAGCCGTTTCGTCCATCGACATTACGACCAACGGCAAATCAAAAAAAGGTATCCAACCATCAGGCGAATGTTTTCTATCGTGGGCAAACAAGCAGAGCAAAGGGGAAACCATAATTTTTGACCCAATGCCCTCTGTTTTTCGAACTTCAAAATACAGCGAGCAAGAAATCTATAACCAGATAATGACCGAGTGCGCTCATGAGTTTGCAGGCTGCATGAATCATTGTGAAACTTTAGCAAAGATGCAGCATTACGGAACACCAACCAGACTGCTTGATATAACCACCAATGCGCTGGCGGCCTTGTTCTTCGCTTGCGTTGACGAAAGCGGAAAGACAAACAACAGAAGCGAGGGGGGGGGTGGTCTTTGTTATTCAGTCAGACGATAATCATATCAAAGTATTCGATAGCGATACTATTACCGTTCTTGCATCGTTGCCGCGTTTTTCCGCTGCTGACAAGGAGTCTATACGAAATCGAGCGTTAGAAGCCTTGAAAATCAAAGACGACCCTGTCGGTTTTTTCCACAAAGACGGCTAAGACGACGCTGTTTTGCGCTTGTTGCACGAGATAAGAAAAGAGAAGCCGGCGTTTGAACCGAAAATCAATCCACAAGATGTGTTGAGCAATTATATTTTCACCCCGCAAAAAACCAATGCACGGATTATTCGCCAAAGCGGGGCTTTTGTGATTTTTGGTTTAGGTTCAACTAAATTGCCGTGTAATGGTGCGGATGCGGAATTCGACGGCGAGCCAAAAGTCATCGCCGAAATTCACATCAGCAAAAAAGAGGACATCAAACGAACTCTGGAAAAGTGCGGATTTTCGCTCGCCACAATGTACCCGGAGTTATACAAGGTTTCGCAGTATGTTTCGGGCAGAGTTTTTGAAGATTGAGAGGAGGCTTTGTCATGACAGACGATAAACAAAAGCAGTTAGAAAATAATCTCAAATCTATACTTTTGGCTAATCCATTCTCAAAAGTGGGAATGGAATTTGATGATGCCCACAATACGAGGATGTCCGAAAAAGAGTTTTTTGAAAACCTTTATGCCCCCTTAATGGATGAGGACACTTTTGAAAATCCGCCTGAATCACTGGAGAACAACCGCAAAATAGCAGAATTCGAAAACAACGTAAAGAATGCAAGCAAGCCGCTCTTGGGCATAGTTGGCAGTGCCGGAACAGGGAAAACAACATACTTGAATCACTTGAAATATAAATTCAATTCCAGTGATTTGTCCCTCCATATAATCGACTTGTCTTCTGCTTCAGTTAAAAGGATAAGATTTCTTAATGCTACAATCGACATGAGTGATGAGGCGTTAAGCGATTTTTCGATGCTGTTTGTCGCACTGGCAAAATATATATCAACACTGCTGACCACGGAAACAAATAGTATTTCTGCTGTTATAACATCATATCGCAAATGGACACGCGAATCCGATATGCCTATGGAGGAAAAAGTCGAGGAATTCTTTTCTGTTCTTGAATCAAGTTTGCATGGGAGAACTGCGGAAACAGAAAAAGAATTCGGAACGGCACTCTCGCAGTTTTTAAGTGCCATTTTTAAATCTGCGACAAAAAAAGAGGAAGCTATATCTGACATATTGAAAATTACTATTTGCATTATGGCATCTTTAGCACATCTCGGAAAACGACAAATCTGTGCTATAGACAACATTGAATATTTGATACGCATTGAAAACAACATCATTGTTAATGACAACTTAATAAAAAAAATTTGGAATTTGGTAGCAGATACTATCGATAGGACTAAGGATTATAATGCGTTTCTTGATGGCGTTATTTTTATATTCGTTGCAAGGAAAACCTCCCTGAAGTCTCCCCAAATTTTTCATTCCAATGCGAATCGTTATGCCGTGGACTCTTTGGATTATGACGGTTTGCCGGATTTCTTGGACTTGAACGGTATTTTTACTGGCAGAAATCAAGAAATTATCACAAAGCGCATTGAATTTGCCATAAATAGAGGAAAAATCGACAAATCACAATTCAATTCTGCATATATTCATTTTCTAAAACTCATATTGGCAGATGAATCACGTTCAAAATGGAGTATGAACACGATAATCAGCAAATTATGTAACTATAACAAGCGCAGAATCACACAGATACTCATTGGTGTTATTTCGACACAGAGCATTGAAGAAATAACATCATTTTGCCAAAAATGGGATTTATTGCAAAAGAACGATGACAAAGAAATGAAGCATTATTACAGAAGAAATTTCGCAAACATGATTGTTAAGTATTGCCGACAAATCGAATCAAGCAGTATTGTCGACCAAAACGCTCTTAATGAGTTAGTGCAGATGCTGTCGGGAGAAAACACGAAGAACAAGAGTTATAAAATATTCGTTTGCTCAACCTTCGTTAATTTAATGGATGAGCGCGCTTCTATAATTCAAAACATCATCAAGCTGGGATATATTCCTGTGGGGATGGAAATGTTTTCAGCGAGTAATGAAAGTACATGGGATACTATAAAAGGTGCAATTGACGAATCTGATTATTTTTTGCTTGTTGTTGGTGAGAGGTACGGGGCAATGAATGAGGAAGGTCATGGGTATATCGAGATTGAATTCGACTATGCTAACACAATAGGTTTGCCTATTTTTACTTTTATTCATAGAAAATTTGAAATACTATCATCGGATAATCATGATGCAAATAAAAATTCACGGTTGGATAAACTCAAAAGAAAGATTGCTGACAGCAGATTCGTGACATACTGGGATTCTTTAGAACAGTTATTTATGAAAATGAATTCGATTTTAGTTGATGCTATAAAACACAATTCTAATAATTTTAACGATACTCTTTCGTCTCTAAATGAAGTGCGAGATAGTGCAAAAGAATCAGATATATTAGATGATCATACTGACAGCTATAAAGACCAAATTGACAAAGAAATTAAACACCTTGCTCATGATGATGTCGGTTTTTTTGCTTGGCTGTGCGCCATACGGGCGTTGCCTTACTTAGGAGCGAAAGGTCATTTTGATTTTTGGATGCAATCACAAAATAGAGACGACAGACAAAAGCATTTATTAGCGGTATTTAGATCGCTTGATATGTTTGATAATGATGAGTGCTACTCCATCGCTGAAGATGTTGCTTTGTCTGCGAATAATGCCGCTAATGCTGCTACTAAAGCTGATGCAGCCGACATCGCCGATGTTGTTTTTGCATCAGCCTACTCAGCCTATGCTACCTATGAATACTCTGATAGTGGTTATGGTGATGATGCTTATGTTGCCATCAACGCAGCCATCAATGTTGGCGATTGGTTTGGCGTTGACATGAGGGCTATAATAAACCAAGACTTAGCGACAATCAAGTCGGGACACCGCAACTTCCAAAGCAACACGAATATTTATGGAGAGATATGGGATAATTTCCAAAAAGCACTTCGTGATGTAGGTTGTGAATATTGGGGAGAGTGGTATGCCGCTTTATTCGCTAATGAATTTATCCTTGATGATGCGGATGTAGCGGAGATTGAGGTGCGTTTAAATGCTCCTGAAGAAATAAAAAAGCAGGGAGCAAAGGCTGTAGCGAATTATATGGAACAATTAAATAACGGACGCAATCAAAACCCAAATTACAAACTATGCTTTGGCACTTATACTAAAGTCTTACATAAATATGGGAATAATGACCTTAGTGCTGTAAAAATAGTAAATATTTTAGTGCAACCTATTGACATAAATTATGAAATCAAGGCTGGTACAGCCATGAATCTTTCCGAGTGCAAGGATGAGCTGCCTGCCTCTTATGTCGAATCTATTGCAAAAATAAGCCATAAAAGTGTTATAGAATACTTTAAAACAAATATTGTTAATCAGATCCTTCAAATTGAACATAGTCATGCGGTAATTGCCTTATGCGAAATAATAAAAAGCGATAATTCTATAAGCGAGGATACCATAGTTGATTTAATAAGCGGAACAACGAAAAAAGCTCTGCGCAACAAAAGAAAGTTTGAGCTATCAAATTTTCTTGCAGGGGTGTTTTTGTATGTTGTTTCTTCTACAGAAAACAGAATGGGAATAAACACCATGATATGTATAGATGAGGATTTTTGGAATACTCTCATACCAGAACAAGGATTAATTGAAGTTATTGAAACATCTATCGAATATAAAAGCAAATATCAAAAAAGATTTAAGGTTGCTTTGTCCTTTTCTGGCGAACAACGTCATCTGGTTGATGAAATAGCCCAAAAGTTGGCAGATGTCTATGGAAAAGAAAAGATTTTGTACGACAAATATCATGCAGCGGAATTCGCTCGTCCTGACTTTAAAACGTATATCGAAAATTTGTACGTTAATGAAGTTGATTTGTTAGTTGTTTTTATCGACTATTATTATGCGAAAAATTATGACAATAATGAATGGTTTATAATTCATAGTATCCTAAATAAAAATGGAAGCAATGGGATTATGCTTATTAAGGTCGATGATGTAGCCTTTGATGCTGGTACTGACGTCGTTGATGTTTCAACGGAATTTGAAATTGGTAGAATAATTGAATCTATCGTTGAGCGTCTTGAATTATTAGAATCCTCTGACACAGATGCGTTACACGGATATATGCCTTCGAAAATCGTAACCAATGATTACGCTTTGAAGCCAGTAGAGCATTTCACTGGTCGCGAGAAGGAATGCAAAGCAATAAGGGATTGCATTGAAGGAAATACAGGGATTGTACTTATCAACGGGGTTGCCGCTATTGGCAAAACCGAAATATGCAAAAACTGTTTTTTGAATATAATAGGCGAGCAGGAGAAAAAATTAGCTATCTCGGTTGGACAAACTGTGCGGGTAGCAGTTTAGAAGAATCGCTACTCCGGAATTTTACATTGGACTCAGCACCGGAAAGTTCCAAGAGGCACATTGACGAGATAACAGAATTTATAAACGGCTTGGCTGACAACCTTCTGTTGTTTTTTGATGATGTTCTTGAAATCTCCGAAAAGGATGAGAGATTGCTTAACAGCTTGAAATGTAATGTCGTCATTACATCCAGATTAGATGAAGCTAATTTGGCAAATGCAATGACCGTCCGAGTCGAATCACTTCATTTAGATTCCTGCATCCATCTATATAAGGTGGTTTCGGAGCAAGGGCATGACGATGAGATTGTCAAGGAAATAGTGATGAGAACCGCTCAAATTCCTTTCGCTATCAAGCTGTTTGCTGACACCGCACGGGAAATTAAAGCCACAGATGCTGAAATGCTGGATATAATTATTAGGAATGAATTTAGCTTGAGTAAGCGTTACCTTGATGGCGAACTCGATCTTTATGGCCGTTTAGAAAATATTAGGCAAAAGTTGAATGAGTTAAAAACCCACATCAGATTTCTCCAAAGGCACAGCGCCAATGTCAATAGTGCGGTTTATAGCGACGATCAACAAAATGTTCTCTCGGCATCCGGAGATAACACTATCCGAGAATGGGACAGGAACACCGGGGAGTGTTTGCGCATTTTTGAGGGGCATAGTTCTTTTGTAAGAAGTGTGGTGTATAGCAATGACGGATTAAGTATACTCTCAGCATCAGAAGACAACACTATTCGCGAATGGGACAGAGATACTGGTGCTTGTCGGCGAGTTTTTGATGGCCATAGCTCCTATGTCAGAAGTGCGGTATATAGCAGCGATGGACGAAGAATTCTTTCCGCCTCAAAGGATACGACTGTCCTTGAATGGGATAGGGAAAGCGGTGCGTGTTTGCGTGTTTTCGCAGGACACGATTCGTCGGTGAGATGCGTTGTATACAGCCCTGACGGAAGATTTGTCCTGTCCGCATCAGGGGACCAGACCGTTCGCGAATGGGACAGGGAGACTGGTGAATGTGTACGCATTTTCAGGGGGCATACAGCATATGTATATTATGCTGCATACAGCCCTGATGGGCGGCGAGTGCTATCCGCTTCGGGCGATGATTCTATTCGTGAATGGATAGAGAAACGGGAGCTTGCTTGCGTACACTTAAGGGTCATAGTTCAGCCGTAAACTGTGCAATATACAGTTCAGACGGAAGATATATTCTATCGGCTTCGAAAGACAAAACTATCCGTGAGTGGGATAGAGAAACCGGCGAATGCTTGCATATTTATCGAGGACACAGTGCCGCTGTGAGAAGTGTGACATATAGTGCTGACGGGCGTTGGATTTTATCCGCGTCCAAGGATAATTCTATTCGCGAGTGGGACAGAATAACCAGTGAATGTCTACGCATTATTGCTGAAAATGAGGCGGGATCAACCGATACCAAAAACCCAATAACACCTTCCACTTCGGATGAAGTTATCAAAACACTCATCACGGCTGATAATACTACGGAAGAGTATATAGAAAAACTGTATGATTATATAGTAGAGCGTTTACTGCGAAATAACCCGTCGCTTGACCAAACCCCGATACGTTCAGCGTTTGAATTTGCTGAACGCGCTTATAATAGTCAAATCCGTGAATCTGGTGAGTCATACATCGTTCACTCACTTGAAGTTGCACGAATAGTCGCAGAAATGAACCTTGACGCAGAATCTGTCACAACGACGTTTCTTCATGGTGTCATCGAGAACACGGCTTACACATATGATGACATTAGCGACCTCTTCGGCGCTACGGTTACCGACCTCGTTGAAGGGGTTGCTAAATTTCCACCAACGAGGCTTGCCCCGCAGAATGCACAGCAAGCTGAAAATATGCGTAAAATGCTCATCGCCGTTGCACGTGATATCCGTGTGGTTCTAATCAAAATCGCTGAACGATTGCATAGTATGCGGGTTGGGGAACAATATGGAGAACAGAACCTCCGCAAAATTTCGCTTGAAACAATGGAGATTTACGCTCCGTTAGCACATAGATTGGGTTTAGCAGATATTAAAACGGAACTTGAAAACCTCTCGTTGAAGCATCTTGACCCAGTCGCATATACAGAAGTCGTGAAAATGATTCATGATATGGATGAGAAGCAACCCGATTTTCTCGCCCAAGTTGCGGATATTATCGATAAACGATTGAAAAAAGAAGGAATTGATGCCACGATAGAATGCCGCACCAAAGGTATTTATAGCATTTACCGCAAGATGCATACAGACAACTGTACAATGCACGAAATATACGATTTATACAGGGTAAGAATCCTTGTAAGTACCAAAACAGATTGCTATAGTTGCCTTGGCATCATCCACGATTCTTTCAACCCCACTCTAGGGCGGTTTAAAGATTATATTGCCGTGCCAAAAGCTAATTCATACCAATCTCTACATAGCATTGTTATCGGAGTAAAAGGAATTCCATTCGCCGTGCAAATCCGCACCTCGGAAATGCACCAGACCGCAGAGCATGGAATTGCGGCGCAGTGGATAAATAACGAGAGCGGACGGAAAAAGGCTGATGACCACGAATGGCTTCGCCAAATTTCGGAGTTTTTAAACAAGGACGATTCGGAGGGTTTTATAAACGCCGTCAGAACGGATTTGTTCGCTTATGAAGTCTTTGTTTTCACGCCAAAAGGCGACGTCATTAGCCTCCCTGCTGGTGCAGTGGGCATTGACTTCGCCTACGCTATACACTCGGAAATAGGTAACCATATGATAGCTGTTACCATCAATGGCAAACAGGCAGACTTGTATGATAATCTTCAGAGTGGCGATATTGTCGAAGTTATAACAAGCCTGACAGGAACACCTAACCGAGATTGGTTCAAAATGGTCAGAACCAGCAATGCCAGAAAGCGCATTAGAAAATGGCTCAAGAATGAACGTAAAGAGGAAAATATAGCAGTAGGCAAGTCTATCTTTGAAAAGGAACTAAACAGTGCGAGCATTCCCTTCAATGCCGTTATGCAAAACGAGGTTTTACCGTCTGTTTTGCAACGCTTGAAAATTAATAACATTGAGGATATATATAATGCCATTGGGCATGGTGGGTTTCATGTGTCTTATGTGCTTCGTGCGATAAGCGATGAGTTGATAAAAGTTACAAAAAAAGCAAATACTATGCTGACACGTTTTTATCGGGAACTTGAGGGAATGCATTACGAGAATGCGTTTGGTATTTTTACCGAATTTGAAAAATATGACAATGAGCGTTATAGTAGATTTGCAGATGATTTAGAGTTTATATTTGCTTCGCACGAGTCGTTGGAGCAAAATAAAAAGCATTGGACTTCTTATAAAAATTCCATAGACTACAAAACCATGTTGTGGTGTTTGCTGACACGTGGACTGCGCAGCAAGAAGGAGGAGTCGACTATAAATTTAGAGGGTTTAAGCCAAAATGAAAACACGCCCAAGTCCCTCCCTTCATCAAAGAAAACGAGGGGGGAAGAGAGTTCACAAACCGCTGGCAAGAATCTTGAGATTAATGTTGCTATGCTTCTCCGTCAATTGTTTGTTGATATCGAGGGCGACGAACATGAACGCATATTGGTTGAACTTAGACGACAACTATCAGGAAGCCAAGGTGGGTGCGATTTGCGCTTGCTGTTCACTTACAATGACAAAGACAAAGTGCCTTGTTGGTGTGCCATTGAGTGCAAGGATTATAATGTTAAAAAGATACCCTTTAACGAAATCACCGGAAAATTAGAAGATTTGCGATTAAAAGGGCAAACTGTTCATCACTGGATATTGATTTCACCGAACGGACAAGTTGACAATTTGTCAGATAGTGCTTTGCGTACTTGGGAAGAAGAAAATCGGTATGACCCTATACAAAAAATACACTTTTGGACAAAAGATAGTGATGTTGATGAGCTTTTCGGGTTAATTCCAGAGTTGTTTGACCATTATTATCCTGAAGACAGAAGGATTAATCCTGCAGCGTGGGATAATGACGAACGTGGCAGAATAGCTAAAAAATGGAGGGATAAGCTCGCTCCGGCAATACCTATGCCAAAAGCGTGGCGTGATTATCTAAAAGACAGTCGGTGGTTATTGACTTCAAGTGAAGCCCAAAGTTTCGATGATTATGAAGACCTGTATGAACGTCGAGTGCAAATTCGGTGTCTTGATGAATCGGGAAATCCGTTAAACACATCCGCAGAACAGTATGTTATTGATTGGGTTAATCGTTCAGAGTCTCCTTATTTGTTTGTTTTATCCGAATTTGGAGAGGGTAAAACCTACTTGACATACTCACTGGCAAAAAGATTATCGAAAAGTTTCCTTGAATCTCCAAGCAAAAGTATTATTCCTCTTAGAATGACCTTGAAAGATTTGCCTGCAAACATAGATGCGCAAGACTTTTTGCGTAGCCGACTCGAAGCATTTGGCGCAAACCCTAAGGAATGGAATGATATTAGAAATAAATACCGCATATTGGTCATACTTGACGGATTTGATGAAATGTCAACTGGTATGAATACTGAACCAATAGCGAAAAATATCAGACGGCTTTGGGAGTGTGTAAATCTGCTAAAAATAAAAGGAATCAAAATAATAATAACATCTCGTTCTCCGGCGTTTAAAAACGTAAAACCCTATTTGATTGAACGGATAAATCCCTGTGAAATAATATCTCTTGCACCCATTGATTTAAAAGAAAGAATTAATCACCTTTCATCTTATGCAAGTGAACACGGTCTTCAGGAACGCTTTGAACAACTGAAGACTACGTATAATTTATTAGGCTTGGCATCAAAAGCTCTCTTCTTAGACATGATGAAAATAACCATGCAAGGAGAAATTAAGGAGGCAGACAACGTTTCTATATATGAGCATTATGTGAAAACCGTGCTTAATAGAAAGGTTGAAATTCAATTTGACCGTGACAACGATACTGTGAATATAACCGACACGTTAGCGAGGGTAGAGGAGTTTTTAGAGGATTTTGCCATTGTGAGTTTCGGGCAAGAACTTGGCATTTCTTTTGATAAACTAACGCAAGAGATTGTCAAATATAAAGATGACCCCATCGCCGAATATTTATGGAGAGGATTAACAACCTCAACGCAAGAGGATAACGAGGATGCCAAAAAACGACTGGTAAACAGGTCTCTCTTGAAGGAAATCAAAGATGGGCAGTATACGTTTTGTCATAGGTCTATGCAAGAATACTTTGTTGCAAGAGGTATTTGCCGTTGGTTGGAGCATTCCCAATCAGAGGCAGAAAACTATTTATCTAAAGTCGATTTAACTATTGAGACGATTGAATTTTCCGGGAAAATATTATCAAAATTATACGGAATCAGAAAAGACAGGGCAAAAAACAGTCTGGTTTCCATGATAGAGAAAACAAGAGGAGTTGTTTCCGACAGTAAAAAACCTATCCTTTTAGGCAAAACCAGTCTTAATCTGTACTATGCCACATGGAAGACGCTGCCGGACATGAGTTTATCGGATTTGGCTTTGGATAACGCTGTTTTGCCTGAAGCAGATTTTACAGGGAGAAATATTTCCAAAACCACACTCAGATACGCTAATCTTGATAATGCAAACTTTACCAATGCAGATTTAACCGATTGCGACTTAACGGGCGTAAGATTTGATGAGACAAAAACCGTATATGCAATGAGGTTCTTTTCTGAAGACAAGTCATATTTGTATGCGCTATATTCTGATGGAAAAGTACGAAAATGGGATATATATAACAACAAACATACAGAGGTTGACACTTTTGATATACACTCTTCCGCAAACATGGATATAACGGACTATGGGTTGCTCTTCTTCCAAAAGGAGAAAATTATTTTCACGCACAGATCTGAAGAGGGCATAAAAGAAAATGGTGGAGTTTCGTTTGATGAGAACACCATAGTTTCAGATATTTATGATAATCACATATTACTTGTGAGACACAATAAAATATTCTTTTACAACGTGAAAGAGCATCTGCCTATAATCGAAAAACTTAGCGCACCAGAGAACACAAAGGGCGTTATTCTGGACGAGAGTACGTTTCTTCTTTACAATGATGCCGTCGGACTTCAGATAATACTTCCTTCAAGCGAAGATGCGAGCATCATACATTTTGACAAAGAATTAAAAAGAGCTGCGATTACAGAGATGACCGCATTCGCAATTGCTCCTCATTCCTCTGAAAAGAGCAAATGCTTAATATGTATTGGGACTAAACAGACAGAGCTATCTTTGTACTCGTTTGACAGGACGACGAGAGAGGCAGATGGGGATGTGTGTAGCCTTGAAAAAATCGCCTCCTACCAACCCGGGAAATATATAAAGAATATTTGCTTCTTGTACTCGGGGATGATTGCATACACAAGCACAGATGGAATAATTCATGTCTTGAGTGTAGATGAATATAACGAATTGCATGAGATGGCATCATGGAGGCTTGCAGTCAAATGCCGTGGAGCTACGATTGATGGCGTAAAGCAAAAAGAACAACATGAAAAACTAAAGACCTATCGGGATTTTGGCTCGGAATAGATTTTCGTGTAGAGCCATTCAGCGAAGATTTTCGACGTGGGTTGTAGCGCTCGGGTAAATCCGTGTAGCGTTACGAGGAAAATAGAGTGAGAAGGCTTGAACCCCAAAAAAGCGGCGGTTTCAAGCCTTTTTTGCGTTCCCAAAAATTTGTCCCTACCGAATGATTGCTGTTGCGATTGCCATGCCGATGTTGTTCTTGGCAGGGGCAATCGGCGAATAGCCAACTCCAGTACATCAACGGCTGTGTTGAAAAAACAGCTTGATGACCCAAATACCAAGATTATCATTGCGACAATCCCAAAATTAGATAGGTTTATTAGCAAAAACAAAAATCACGGAATTTTCACTTCACAAAGCATATTGTTCTTGTTTTTGACGAATGCCACCGCTCTCAATTCAGCGATATGCACCAAGCGATAACAAAGGCGTTCAAGAAATATCGCATCTTTGGCTTTACGGGTGCGCCGATATTTCCAAGCAACGCCGGACACAGCGGCAGTCCGCTCCTGCGGACAATACCCGATGATATTTCACTCAATCGAAGCACAAATGAAACCCTTACCGCTTTCGAGGCAAGTTTTGATTTTATGGATGCGGTGGTCGGTTTTGTGCTTTGTGTTCCGAAAATGGAAGCCGCCTCCGGGTTTTGATTTCGTGGCATTGAAAACAATACTCCACCCGACAATGTTTGGATAGATTTTTTCGTCAAAACACTGGTCGAGGGCATTTCGCCCGATGGCTCGTATGGTGTGCCAATATATACATTCATTTCAGACCATGCGTCATTTTCAATAGTGCCGAGTGCGCCGGACAACTCGTGATTACGTGGCAAGAATAATCCAATAAGCCCACAAACGCCGTAACTATCGGCATTTGTGGACTTATTGGATTATTGTCCTTATGTTACGCCCTCATCGGCGTACACGTCAACCAAAGTCCATGTCGGATGCTCACCTACAAATTTGCGGTAGTATTCCGTTTGCAACTCAAAGCTGGTTTCCTGCTCGGCTGAATCTGTACTTACCCTTGCGTAGACGGCGACGCGGAGTCGTTTGTTTTCAAAATCCGTAAAAACAAACGCAGGGTCTTTTTCAAAGACAATCATTTCAGCTACATTCATCCGCGCGACCTCCAATCAAAGATTTTCAAGTCGTCATACACAACCGCACAAGCCGCTTGCCGCAAAGATTTAGAAGGACGTTCCGATTTTGGAGTCTGCACTTTCTTTTGCGCAGGAGCTGTCACGACGGGCTTTTCAAACATACTCATATCCAACTCCGATTTACTGACGGATACAAGCTCATCTCGGCTGATATTTTGAACGGCGGACAACATTTCCGCAATAGGGCGTTCGTCTAATGTAACAAAAGCCACTTCTTCCGTATCTTCGGGTTCTTTTCCGCTATCGTCCCATTTACTGCCCTCAATCGTCCAATACCAGTCGTCGGGCTTTTTGACCGAGCGAATAAGATAATCGCATTTGACAGTAGCAATCGTATGCGGATTGATGCCCACATCTCTGCAAATATTGTGAATTTCGTTGGAAGTTCTATCACTCTCCCGCAACATTCGCCCAAAAACTCAACTCCGTTTGTGTTCCCAAGGGTAAAACTTACGGCTTTGCCGATAGGTGCGAGGTTGTTTTTGATTTGTGCCATAAAGCGGATGTCTTTGTTGTCTTTTTGTTTGCCGACCAACAGCACACTGCGAACCGCCGCCGTTATGTCGATTGAGCCAAGCCCTCTGTAAATCCCCTTGAATTTTTCGGTCTTATTCATGTGACCGATGATGACAATAGCAGCTCCTGTTTTTGCCGCTATATTCCCCAAGTCGCGTAAAAGCGGTCGCATATACTTGACGCTTGATATGTCCTGTTTTTCGGTCAAAATCGACTGCAGAGGGTCGATGACGGCGAGTTTGGCGTTCGTACCGACAATTGCTTCCTCAAACATTTTCACGTCCATTCCCGCGTCTTCTGTGTCCACGAAAGCAATCCGCGAGCAGTCCGCACCGCAAGCCAAAAGCCGCGGCTTGATGGTGTCTTTCGCACCGTCCTCACCGCTTTGGTAGATGATGTTGCCGATAAATGGCGGTGCATCTCCCGTCGGCATAGGCAGTTTCTGTGACACTAATGATGCAATTGCCAGTGCCAATGTCGTTTTACCGTTGCCGGGGTCTCCCTGTATGACGGTAACTTTGCCAAAGGCGATGTACGGTTTCCATAACCACCGCACTTCCTCGGTTTCAATCTCGTCAAAGGTGCAAATTTTCAACTCTCGCATAACTTCACCTGTTCTCTTTTTCGTTTCCGTTTTGCGTAACGGTTTTTGTTTTGCGATTGCATTGCTATTTTACCTCCCAATTCGTATTACGCGTAACTGCGCAATACTATTAATCACTCTGTTTCGGACACATAGCAAGGCGTGTTTTGAAAAGTTATCAAATTTATTTTTTTGTTTGCGATTTAGACAAAAAGACATAAAAAAAGCCCCGCTCCGGTAGATTCCGAAGCGGGGTGTATTGTAATGGTTATATTATTTCAATTCCAAAAAGTCTGTGAACATAAACCGCATTTTGTCAATGCTCTTGTCCGTGTGGTAATGCCCGCAATACCAGCGGTTGTAATTAAGCCTGTTTTCGATGCCGTCTAACCATTTTTCCGTGCTGTTGTCCACGCTGCTTTGGTCGATTTCAGCAATAAACATCTCTCGTGGTATGTACTTAAACGGGCAAGTGTGTGAGAGAACAATATCGACTGTCCAATTTTCGTCATCAAACCTTTTTTCTACCCGTGCCTTGATTTCCTCCGATGGCTGTTCGTCAGCAAACCAACCCCAATTCTTGGAAAGGCGATAATGCTTGTCCACGCTGTAAGCTCCGCCTATGACAATGCACCGCTTGCCGCCGAAATTATAAACCTCGCCGTCCTTAGCGAATAAAAGCGACGGCAAACCCGGCTCTGCATAAACCATGCCGCCGAAACGCTCGGCTTCTTTGTAAGATGGTATGGTTTCCGGTCGTCGCTCATGGTTGCCGTGAATACAAAGTAGAGTAATCGGAAGATATTTTTCAAGATTTTCCTTGTGCCGCATTTCGCTGATGCTGTTATGATAATTCAAACCCACATCACCGAGGATAATAAGCATATCGTCCTTTGTGCTGTTTACCATATCGCAAAACGCCGCTACATTTTTGATTTTGCTATTCATTTTCCTCCTTTTCCCTTAGTGGGAACAATGTTCCCCTGCAATATAATCATAACATAAATTGACAATGGAGTCAAGTGTTTTTTATGATTTTTGCAGGGGAGCATTGCAATAATTTTAGTTATTGCTTAAGCCGTTTTATTGTTTTGCAACTGCATAAGCCGCTCAAATTGCGCGGTATTTATAATCTCGTTTTTAAGAAACGATTTATAAAAGCCGATTTTGATTGCTGTTTTAAATTTGCATAAATCCTCGCCGGATAAAGTTATATTGCCGTTTGTGATTGTGGTATTATTACTCATAAGCTCTCCTTTTTGTTGTTAAATTTAAGTAATAAACCGAAAGCAGAAATTTTGTTTTGATTAATAGATTACATAAAATCCCCCCTATTCTAATTCATAATTTTGAGTTTTCACTCGCCTGTGTTCCAAGCCGCGTTCGTAGCGGTCAAGGCTTTCCATGTTACGGATTATGGTTTCCATTTGCGCGATACTATCTTCATAAAAAGAGAGCTTACCATTTTCATTAGCAAGCCCCGTAGTTAATTCATCGCGCTGTTTAGTCCATGCTTTTGGTGTTAGTTTCTCCGGCAATTTTTTCTCACTTTCTCGTAATTTTTGATTATATCGCTGTTGCGGCTATAGAATATTTGGTGTTTCTTTTCTTTTGTAATAGCTTGATATTCTTCAAAAATAGGTTTTTGTGTTTTGTAAATTCGATAGTTTTCAAGAAGTGTACCAAGTTCCGATAAGCGGGATTTTTTCGTAGCGATTGATGATTTTAATTCGGTGCAATTATTCTTACAAGCGTTTAACATTTTTGTCAAATCCTCGCTCGTAGAAATGTTATTGCTTTGCAAAAATGTTATGGCAGTTGCCACATCTTTTAAACCCCGAATGTTTTTAATGTTCCGCAAATACGGTGCGGCGGCTTCGTTAAACTTACCGCCGTTCTCGTGAAATCGCATTAACTTAGTAATTAGATTTTCACTTGTCGGTGAATTTGCGATTGCTTTTTCAATCTCGGCTTTACGTGAAAATGTTTCGGCGATTTTATTTTTGAATAAACTGATACCGTGTTTTAGGATTCGGATTGCAAGATTTTCTTCTTTAATTTGTCGATTAATATCACCTTTTTCAGTACAGATACCATTCTGTTCCATTTGCCATGCCGCCGTCCCCATGTGAATTGTCGGAATAGTTTCAACCCCTTGACGTTCGTAACTCCGATTATCAATTTTGATTTCAATTCGCTTGCGTTCAAAAAAGCGTTGACTTCATCAGCCCACGCCTGTCGCCATTCTTCGGCTTTGGATTGTTCTTTCCGGTCGGTGGTCGGAACGCTTTTGCATTTGTAAGTTCGCTTTTTCTTGTCGTAAACCTTCTCGCC
>Ga0099364_10004580_pt1 | contig 20897 bp, 20 predicted proteins | sample TergutTh196P3_FD_73070 | JGI IMG/M metagenome (GOLD analysis project Ga0099364, IMG submission 73070) | Microcerotermes parvus P3 segment gut microbial communities from Pointe-Noire, Republic of the Congo - Th196 P3 | ecosystem: Host-associated > Arthropoda: Insects > Digestive system > Gut ... | reverse complement strand
ATAAGAAAAATTCTTGCAAACAATCTCATTTAACTTTTCAGTTTAACGTCCGCCTCCTTATGCAGACAAAAAATTAATACTTAATATTTTATTTACTATCATTCTGTTTCCTCCGCTCCTCCCCGTTTCATAACGGGGAGGTAATGGTTTGAAGTTGCTAACTTCGTTGTTTTGGGCGTTAAAACGCTATACCACAACCTCCTCCTTATTGGTTTACACGCTTTTATTCGTTTTGTGCACTATACTCCGGCGCATGGTCTGTGTCTTTGAACTGGAAGTTTCTGTTATATGTTCATTTCTACATTCCGACCGGTGCAAGGTTTGTATACTAAAAATATTGTTGAGACCGTTTCATGTTTTTTGGATACTTTCGTAATTCGTAATAGAAAAAGTTGTATTTTTGTAGCTGAAAACAACTCAAAACATTTATTGCTTTATGATTAATACGTATCAGATACAAATAAACGAAAGTATACCGCTTGGTCAAAGTATTGTTGCCCTGCTAAGGTCTGCCTCGGATGTTGTTTCTTTTAATCCCGCCCAAAACGATCACATACATAAAAGTTTGAAAAGCGGCTTTAAAGATGTGCGGGAAATAATAGACGGAAAACAGAAAAGAACAACCATAGACGAGTTTATTCATGAATTACGAAATAATAACGACTAAAACTTTTAAACGGGATTTTAAGCCTTTGTTTAAAAAATATCATTCGCTGCCCGATGATTTGGAACATTTCAAAGACGAATTATTGAAAAATCCGGGAATGGGTGATGATTTGGGTAATAATACCCGTAAAATTCGTATGGCTATTTCCTCAAAACACAAAGGGAAAAGCGGTGGAGCAAGAGTGATTACCTTTGATGTGATTGTAGATTTCAACAACACTGATATTTTCCTGATAACCATCTATGACAAAGGTGAACAGACCACTATTACCCGAAAAGAAATAGAACAGTTAAAACAGGAAAACGGATTGATATAATCTCATGTAAACCAATATGTCAAAGAACGCTTTTTTGAACAGTTAATTTTTAATTCTTTATACTCGTTTTTATTCAACTGTCTACATTCCCTGTTCAGACAAGGTTCTACCTTGGCTGTCTTATCCTGACAGGTTCTACCTGTCAATCCTCTCTTATCCGCCGTTGAGACGGAACTGTGCCTCGACTCTGTTATGCTGCTGACAGGTGGAACCTGTCGGGATAGTCAGAACAATCAAATTTAAACTTTTATGCTCTAATTATGGCGCAGGTGACAACTTAACGGTTTCTTCCGGAAGTAGATTATATTTTCCTGTATTGGTTTTCATCACCACAAATTTGCTTTCAGGCCCAACCCCAATAGAATACTTTTCACCATCCACAATAAAATTAAACCCCAATTTTGATAAAACCTTGGAATCACCTGTTGATATAGTTGTTCCCGAGGGTATTGTGAGTGTTTCAAGGGTGGCATTTTCAAACCAATTATTCGCATTATCAGAAAAAGGAACAGCTCTCCCTTTTCCATCTACGACCGTTACTGATTTCAGACTAAACCCTGAAGAAAAACTCAAATTTATAACTAATTCTTTTACCGTTAGTGTCTCAGGCAGGTTATCTTTTTCACAGGAAATTAAGAAAAGTGCGCTTAAGATTACGATGCTAAATGTAAATAAAACAGATTTCATATTATTTATTGCTATCTTCCTGTTTTCCCTACTCGTATGGCTTTTCAGACTCGCCCCGTTTTTGAAATGGTCTCCGGCTTCCATTACTCTGTCGAAATTACTGTACTTTTTCATTTTTTTATTTTGTTTATTTTGTTTATGCCCCTTGCGGAACGATTAATACTTATTTTTAATTGTTTATACTCATTTTTGTTCAACTGTTTCACTCTGCTCCCCCCCCGTTTCATAACGGGGAGGGAATGGTTTGAAGTTTCCAACTTCGCTGTGTTGGGCGTTGGAAACGCTATACCACAACCTCCTCGCTAAGAAGCGGGGAGGAGCGGGAGCGAAAACTAAATTACTCCTGTAATTGCTAAAATTACTACTATTAAAAAAAATGACCATAAAGAAACAGATATTCCAAAGCAAATGGAATTTGTGAGTTTGATAATTTTCATGTTTGCTTCATCTTCAATGCCTTTTCTAATACTAAAAGAGGCAACGCCAATAATAGATATCACAAAACATAATATTGCCATAAACAACCCTATGACAACGTCAGTTCCATTGGCAATTGAAATAATACCGGCCAAAGAAAATATCAACCCTGAAATGATATTCACTACTGCAAATCCTGTCTTAATTTTTTTTTCATCTTGTCCCATTTTAAAAATCCCTGATTCGTGTCGGGCGCAACTTCTACTATTCCTGCGCTAATGGCTTTGCAGGGCTTGCCGTTTATTGTTTTATCTGTACCGCTCCTCCCCGTTTCATAGCGGGGAGGTAATGGTTTGAAGTTTCCAACTTCGCTGTGTTGGGCGTTGGAAACGCTATACCACAACCTCCTCGCTAAGAAGCGAGGAGGAGCGGATTCTACCTTTGAATGGGTTACTGTTTCTACTCTCATGGATTTTCTGTTTGCGTTTCTTTTTTGACTCTTTTCCGTGCCATGATGAGGGCGTCGTATTTTTCGACCAGGACGGTCATCTCGTAAACCAATTCGCTGTAGGCTTCTTTTTTCGACGGGATGCCGTAGTAGGCGTTGATGGCGTTGACGATGGTGCGGTACACGGGGTCGATCTGTTTGCGGACGGCGCTCATCGAGGGGGGCGTGGCGCCTGCTTTCCGGATGGCGAGCAGCTCGCGGCATTCCTGTTCGAGAACGATGAACTGGCGGTTGGCTTCCATCAGGTCGTCGACAATGGTCTGGGCGTTGATCGCTTCCAGGTGGTTGCGGTACGGCTCCAGCTTATTGCCTAACGTGGTGAGCATGGCGCTCTCGGCATTTTCGGCAAGGCGGGTGGGGTTGCCGGCTTCCTTGACAACACGCATCACCACCTGCGCATCGTCGAAACGTGCGTCTTTTTCGTCGTAGAGGATCGACTTGAGATTGTTGAAAAGTTTGCTGTGCAGGCGGTCGCGGTAACGGTCCATGTCGTTTTTCTCGCGTACCTTCTCGTTCTTCTTCTCAAGCGCAAGGGCTTCTTCGGCTGTTTTGAGAAGGGGTTCCAGTTCGCCGTAAAGGATACCAAGGTTTTCGGCATCGACTCTGAAACGGGCGAACAGTTCACTTGCGCTGCTGATAAACTGGAAATGCTCGGCATTGCGCAGTGCAGTCATTTGAAATTTAGGAATCATGTTGATAAGTTTTTAAGTTAATATAATGGTTTAAGATACTCGAATTGTCTGAAATACTGTTCCTGTAACTGCAGGAAGGATGAAATACGGGTGAAACGCCTTTCCTGTAACTGCAGGAACGGCAAAATACGTGAAACGCCTTTCCTGTAACTGCAGGAATGACGAAATACGCGTGAAACGCCTTTCCTGCAACTGCAGGAATGACGAAATACGGATGAAATGCCTTTCCTGCAACCGCAGGAATGACGAAATACGGATGAAATGCCTTTCCTGCAACTGCAGGAATGACGAAATACGGATGCAATGCCTTTCCTGCAACTGCAGGAACAGCAAAATATACATGAAATGCCTTTTCTGCAACTGCAGGAACAGCAAAATATACCTGAGATGCCAATCTCCCGTTTCCATTGATGATTCCAAACATTTTTTTACTTCGTATGCCCCTTGCAGAGCAGTAGCTAAACTATTTCGCTGCAAAATTGCAATCTTAAATAATACGTGTCAATCACCCAAAAGGGTGAAAATACGACGGATTTTGCATTTTTACCCTTTGGATGGACAGGGAAACTAAAATAATACTGTACTTTTGTGAAACTAATATTTTTATTTAATGTACGATAATGAATATAATTAAGCCATCAAAACCTTACTTTTGTCAAAAAAACAGTATAACCCTTTTTAAAAATGACCTTTCCAGAATGAATAGTTTTATTACCTGTCTGAGATGTAGAATTTTACTTGTTTTCATGGTTGCCGTTAGCAGCGCGGCTGCTGCAAACGATGACGACGCCAGATCATGGGTTGACGAAATTATACTTGGCATCGACTCGTTGAAATATCAACTCAATACCCAACCGCTTTCAGCAAAGCAACAAATGGAGTTTTATGCTAATATCGCCGGTGCATATCATCCCTTTGAATTAGACAGCGCAATTGTATACAGATTCAAAAGCCTGGCGCTTGCCCAAACGCTGAACGAATATGAAATGATGATGGATAATCATCTTGAATTAGGACTATATTACAGTTTTAAAGGGATTTACGACGAAGCTTTTAACCATATCGACCAATCGTTATCGTTGGCTGTCGAACATGGAAATTTAAGGAAGGAGATGCACGCTGTTGCATCATTTGGCTTTATGTACTTCCAGCAGGGGAAGTATAATATGTCAATGGCTTACTACCTGAAATATCTGCCAATAGTTGAACGTGAAGGATGGATTAATAGTTGCATAGGGTGCTTAGCTAATTTAAGTGAAATTAACCGGCGATTGGGCAATTGGGAAATAGCGCTCCAATACCTGAAACAGGCGGAAGAAAAAAGCAATAACATGGAGGAAGGCAGTTATAGATGGCTCATGCCGCAAGTTTACAACGAATATGCGCACATCTACCTTGCCAGGGGCGATTACAACGAAGCGCTTCGCAACACTTTGATAGCGGACAGTATCAATGTCGAAAATGGCACAATAAATAAATGTCAATCAAAAATCCTGTTAGCCAGCATCTACCTGCACTGGAACGACTACGAACGGGCGATGCAATATGCCAAAGAATCGTACGAGCAAGCAGATATTCTTAAAGATATAAGCCTGTATATGGATGCGGGAAAGATTATGTCGGATGTTTATCTGGCGCAAAAACGCTATCACGAAGCGGAAACCGAAGCGTATAAAGCCTGGCAAATCGATTCGACCAATTTAGAGGTTTCGCGTGCACTTGTCCATAATATGGCATTGGCGAATATATGCATGGGTAATACGGACAAAGCGGCTGAATATTTGAAAAAGTATGCAGAGCTGAATGCGCAATACACCGAAAAGAGTTTCCATACTACCTTGACCGACATGACATTCAAGTATGAAACCGAAAAGAAAGAGGAACGAATCGCTTTGCTGGAGATAGAACGGCAAATGTTTGTAAAAGAACGGGTTTTGTATATAGGACTTGGTGTTACAGGCATTTTTTTAGCTGTTTCATTAGGAATCGTTTTGTCTCAATACGTCAGAAACGCCCGGAAGAATCAACAATTAATTGCCTCAGAAGCGCTTCAGGACGGTGAGATCGGTGAACGTGCACGTATCGCAAATGACCTGCACGACCGCCTCGGCGGAAGCCTTTCGGCAGCAAAAATTGGACTTAAAAACACAGACAGTTTACAAAATATCAGTGATAAATTAGAAGAATGTATCATTGAAGTCCGCGAAGTCACGAACAATATTATGCCACGCTCCTTGCGTTTGTTTGGCTTGAAAGGAGCATTGGAAGATCTGTGCGCACAGTTTTCAAACGTCTACTTCCATTTCTTCGGCGAAGACAATCGTATCCGGTATAATCAGGAATATTCTGTTTACTGTTGCGCCAGAGAACTGGTAAACAACGCACAAAAACATTCAGGCGCAACGAATATTAACGTACAGTTGGTACAAAGTAAAAAGTATCTTACGCTGACGGTCGAAGATAACGGCTGCGGCTACGACGAAAAAACTGTCGTCAAAGGCGATGGGCTGCAAATCATCCACAATCGCGTTGCCTCCTGCAAAGGCAAAATGGATATCGCCTCCTCGCCGGGTAAAGGAACGGAAACGGTTATTGAGTTAGTGGTGAGAGGAGAAAGACCGTAAGATCATTGAAAATCAGTTATTAATATGATAAACGTCTCAATATTAGATGACCATAAAGTAGTGGTGAAAAGCCTGAGCAAGCTCATCAACGACTGCGGAATTGCTTATGTAAGCGATATATATTATTCGATATCATCAGGTCGGTCGGGTTTGGCAAAAGCGCTTCCCGATGTATTGCTACTTGATATCAGTTTGCCCGATGGCGACGGAGTAGATTTTTGCGCCGAAATAACAAAATCTTATCCGGAGTTAAAAATCATCATGCTGACCAGCTACAAAGAGTTTAATGTTGCCAAGCGTGCGTTATATAACGGAGCGCTCGGATATATCCTCAAAAATGCCGAACCTGAAGAGATTTTTGCCGGTATTGAAACAGTAAACGCAGGCAAACCATTCCTTTGTGAGGAAATAGACATCCTGTTGAAAGAAAAGTTAAACGATGCGGTCGTATGGTTTTCGCCCCGTGAGAAAGAAATCCTGCAATACATTGTCGATGGGTGCACCAATAGAGAAATTGCGCAGCTAATTTTTCGTGATGAAGAAACCGTCAAAACGCACCGGCGAAATCTGCTTATCAAATTTAATGTGGGCAATACGGCGCAAATGATCAAAAAGGCATGCGAACAACATTTGGTGCGATAGAAAGGATATTTCAGAGCACTTCTAAAAACCTGATTTTATAAACAAAAGTCAATATCCCCTGTTTGTTTTCCGGAAAGACTGTCAGCAGGAATTCGTTTGCTGAAACCGGATCGATGACTGCCCTTTTTTCTATCATCCGGCGATTGAGTTGATGTCTGTTCAAAAAATCCCTGTCGTTGCCAATCGCATATAAAAGGCTTTTTCTTGTTTTTTTATCCAGCGTACTTTCCCAAAAACCCGGCGGACGTGTCGAAAAACAATGATAATAATCGGTTCGCAGGGTTGTGAACAGGTCTATTCCCTGTGTCAGCAGGAAATCGTGCAGATGCCGGAACAAATCTTCCAGTTGATACCCATGTTCAGGTAATTGATTGTCATAAAAACAGGTTCCTATCCCGTCAAACAACTCAAAATACTTCCCTTGATAATACGAATCAAAAAGCGCCTGCATGGTACGCGGAAATCGTCCGCTGTTCCAGTATTTTTGCAGGGCATGTTCGGCGCGGTGTATGCGATTAAGTTCTGCTTCCGAAAGATCGGCATGTGATTTCACTTCGTAAGGCGCTTCATCATCATATTTGTAATCATACGTTGTCGCATTTTTGCGCAGGTCTGTGCCCCTAAGCATTTTCAGAAAACCTAACTGTACCTCCTTTGCCCTTAGTTCAAAGACGTCGTTGAATGATTTTACAAACCGTCCGAACGATTCATACGGCAAACCGGCAATCAGGTCGAGGTGCAAATCTGTTTTCCCTCCCTCCATCAGTTTCCGGATATTGGAGGAGAGCAACGGAAAATCCTGTTTCCGCCGGATGGCTCTGTTCGTAGGCTCGCAGGTTGACTGGATGCCTGCTTCAAAACGAAAAAAATGTGCCGGCAAGCGTTTATTCAGATCATCAATGAGTGTATCCGTCAGTAAATCGGCATAAATTTCAAACTGACAACTCAGATCCGGACGATACCGGTTGATCAAAAAATCGAAAATCGCCTGTGTATGCTGTTGATTCAGGTTGAATGTGCGGTCAAGAAATTTAAGTTGCCGTACTCCGTTTTCAATCAGGTAATCAAGGTTTTCTAATACGTAATCATCCGGAAAATAACGCACTCCCTTTTCAAGAGAAGCCAGACAATAACTGCATTGAAACGGGCATCCGCGCGAGGTTTCAACATAAACCACCCTGTTTGGCAGATTTTCCCTGTCTTCGGCTAATTGGTAAGGCGACGGAAAGGCAGTTAATTGGGCAAGGTCGGCCTGTATAATAGTCCGGCTGATATTTCCGGAGGAAGAAACACCCTCAAGGTCGGCAATCCGGCGCTCACGGATGGCGTCAAGCAACTCTCCCAGCACAAATTCGCCTTCTCCGCTTACGATATAATCAACCGGCCAGTTTGCCAGGAAAAACGCCGGTTCATACGTCACTTCAGGTCCGCCTAATATGATTATCAACGCCGGCTTTCTCTTTTTCAGCATACTGACGAGGCGATGGATTGGACGCACATTCCAGATATAGACGCCCAGCCCGATCACATCACAACCTGTAAGCAACAGTTCATTGGCTATTGTCTCAACATCTTCCTTCAGGGCATATTCTCTGAAAGAAATATCGAAATGCTCTTTATTGGCCACATAAAGCAGTCGCAAGGCAAGCGATGTGTGGATATATTTGGCGTTGATAGTCGTCAGTACCGTTTTCATCGGTGCATTATTTATTTTTATAAGGTATAATGGAATCCGCAACATGTTCATTCGATGAGTGCATATTTTTTTCATGCGGATTTCATCCTGCAAAAATGGCATTTTTTTTCGGAATGGTCACAAATTTTTGATTGCATCAAAAAAAAATCGTTACTTTGCAACTCACATCTTTATATAAATTCTATGAATAACAAAAAACATTCTTTAGTAGGAAAAGGCTATATGTGGCCTTTTGTATTGATTACTTCTTTCTTCTTTCTCTGGGGATTCGCCCGTGCGATATTGGATGTATTGAATCCGTTTTTTCAACAGTCATTTCAGATAAACAAAACGCAAGCGTCATTAATACAATTTGTTACATTTATGGCTTATTTCTTGATGGCTATTCCTGCAGGTATCCTGATTCGCAAGTACGGCACGCGCCGTGGCGTTGTCACTGGACTGATCCTGTTCGGGGGTGCGGCATTGTTTTTTATGCTGAGCCGTTTTTTGGGCGGGTACATATTTTGGTTCTATCTGCTATTATTGTTTGTGATCGGATGTGGATTAGCATGCCTCGAAGTGGCTGCAAATCCGTATGTCACGTTGCTTGGCGACCCTGAAACAGCTGCAAGCCGCATCAATCGCGCACAATCATTCAACGGCATGGGCTGTATCTTCGGCGCCTTGCTGGGCGGAGCGTATTGTTTTTCGGTTGAGCAACCCAATATATCGGCGTTATATATGGGTATCGGCGCGGTTGTCTTGCTGATTGCCATCCTGTTTTCACGCGTCAAATTGCCGGAATTTGTGATCGAAAAGAAAGAGGCGGAACCCCTCCGTTCTCCATCCTCCACTCCCCACTCTCCATCCCGATTGACGGGTCATCCATTGTTTTTGTTCGGATTGTTTGCTTTGTTTTGCTATGAGGTAGCTGAAATAGCCATCGCTTCCTTTTATATTAACTATGCGACCGAAAATAACATGGTTCAATGGATTTCCACATTTGTACATGATGCGACCGGTGTTACGCTTAATTCTCATTTGGTGGCGTCGATAGTCCTTTCTGTCGGGTTATTTTTGTTTATGTGCGGTCGTTTTGCCGGCAGTTGGATCATGCGTTTTATCCGGGCTGAAAAGGTTTTATTTGCTTGTGCAATAGGTACGGTGACCATGACAATGCTTGTCTTAATGGATATCCGTATCGTCTCGTTTGTCGCATCCATATTGATTTTTGTATTTGAAGCCATCATGTTTCCAACAATTTTTGCGCTATCTATCAAAGGATTAGGAAGTCTGACGCAGAAAGCGTCCGCCGTTTTGATGATGACGCCCATCGGTGGCGCAGTCGGTACGGTTTTGATGGGGATGGCTGCCGATCACCGGAATATGACATTCTCTTTCTTTGTACCGCTGGTCGCCTTTAGCGTGATACTTGTCTACGCACTCACCATACTGCGCAAAGAAAAAACTATACCCAATGGCTGAAAGTTTACAAATCCTGCAAACAGGAAATAAAGAGGAGAGGTACCGGACGCTGATCCCACAGTTAAAATCATTGGTTGGCGCCGAAACTGACCTGATAGCCAATTTGGCGAACACAGCGGCTGCGCTGCATCAGACATTTAGATTCTTTTGGGTTGGTTTTTATCTGATCAAGGATGATGAATTGGTGTTGGCGCCTTTTCAAGGACCGGTTGCATGCACACGTATCCAATATGGAAAAGGCGTGTGTGGCGCTGTCTGGGAGAAGGGTCAAACGATACTTGTTGCCGATGTGGAACAGTTTCCGGGACATATAGCCTGTAATTCGCAGTCGAAATCGGAAATCGTTGTCCCGTTGTTTGTGAACGGAGAAATTGTCGGCGTACTTGATATCGACAGCGACTGTTTAAACAGTTTTGACGCAACAGACCAATATTATCTCGAAAAAATCTGCGATATCGCAGTTGGAAACAATAAAATCTCACGCTTGTAATCAATTATTCAATTAATCATCACTCATCAATGAAAAAGTTTATCTTAACACCCCTCATTGCCTGTTTATTATCGGCAATCGTAGCTCAGGAAACAAAAAACGGAGCACATATTTTATGGTACGAACAACCTTCGCGAACCTGGAACGAAGCGCTTCCTGTCGGAAATGGACGTCTGGGCGCCATGGTCTATGGCGCTTATCCCAATGAGACGATCCAGTTCAACGAAGAGAGTCTATGGGCAGGCTGCCAGACACAATCCGACGCCGACGCCCGTTCATCCCTGCTGACCATCCAACGACTGTTGCTTGACGGTGAGATAGCCAAAGCGGCTGCTTTAGCCGAAGAGACATTGGTAAGCAACCCCCTCAGGATCCGTTCGTATCAACCTGTTGGAGACGTCAACATAACGTATGCAGGCGTTGCTCCCAGATCAAGAGATGGCGTCATACCTGACTTTCAGCGTCAGTTGGACTTGGAAACCGGTATCGCATCGTCTTCTTTCATTCTTGATGGCGTCAGGTTTACGCAGGAGGTATTTGCCTCTGCCGTACATGACGTCATTGTCATACGGATCAAAGCCGACCAGGCCGGCAAACTCACCCTCAAACTTGCCCTCAACAGGAAACAGGATGCAACGGTGAGCGCGACCGCTACGAACGAAATCACCCTGAAAGGGCAAATCGTTGATCTGCCGCGACCCGGCACATCGCCCCCCGGATTATACATGAAGTTTGCCGCGCAGCTTGTTGGGATTAACAAGGGAGGGAGATTGACAGCCGTCAACAACTCGTTGTTTGTCGAAAACGCCGACGAAGTAGTTTTTTACCTTACGGCAGCAACCGATTATAATTTGTCGAAACTAAACTTCGACCGCAATATCGACCCGGTACAAAAGTGCACAGCCATTCTGACGACAGTAAAAGATCAACGGTTTGAAGCCGTGCAATCGGATCATGTAGACGACCATTCCGCCATATTTAACAGGGTTGCATTCAACCTGTTTGACGACACAAACAGACATCTGCCGACCGACCAGCGATTGGAAACCTTAAAAAACGGGGGCGACGACAAAGGTTTCACCACTTTGTTGTTCCAGTATGGACGGTATTTGCTGATGGGTTCATCGCGCCGACCGGGTAGTTTGCCAGCCAACCTGCAGGGGATCTGGAATCAGGATTTTGATGCGGCATGGAACTCGGATTTCCATACCAATATCAACATACAGATGAACTACTGGCCTGCCGAAGTATGCAACCTGTCCGAGACCGTGCTTCCGTTGAGCGATCTGATCGACGCCCTTCGCGTTCCCGGGCGTGTGACAGCCCAAAAGACCTATAATTCAACGGGCTGGACGATGAACCACCTGACCGATGTGTTTGGACGTACAGCGATTTCCGACGGGGTAGGGTGGGGGACTTATCCCATGGCAGCCTCGTGGTTAGTATTGCACCAATGGGAACATTATTTGTTTACCGGGGATGTAGATTATCTCAGGAGTGTTTATCCAACCATCAAAGAAGCAGCTGATTTTGTGTTGGGTTTTATCGTCAGGGATAAGAACGGAAAATGGGTGACAGCCCCGTCTAATTCGCCAGAAAACAGATACCGGTTGCCTTCCGGCGAAACATTTATGTTGACCTATGGCGCTACCAAAGATATTCAACTGATCAGGGAACTTTTTAATGCCTGTATCAAAGCAGGAAATTTGCTGAAAGAAGACAGAAAGTATTTAGCCCGTCTTCAATCGGTAATCAAAGACTTGCCACCCACCAGGGTAAGCCCGCGTTACGGTATCATACAGGAATGGATTGAAGATTATGAAGAAGTTGAGCCGGGTCATCGGCACATGTCTCAACTCTTCGGTCTGTATCCCGGAACGGAGATAACACCAGCAAACAAAACGCTTTTTGAAGCGGCAATCAATACGGTAGAGCGCCGTCAGGAATATGCACGTAGAGGGCAGGGAAGTTCGCCCGGATGGAGTAAAGCCTGGCTGATCAATTTTTATGCCCGTCTGGGAAACGGCGATGCAGCGTGGCAAAAAGCAGTTGAATTGCAAAGAGAACGCATATTATTCAATTTATTCGCCGACCATCCGCCCTTTCAGATTGATGCTAATTTCGGATTCACAGCCGGTATAGCTGAAATGCTGATACAAAGCCACCAGGAAAATATGATAGTCCTTCTGCCCGCTATACCGAAAGCGTGGAATAAAGGAGAAGTCAAGGGCTTAAAAGCGCGGGGCAATATAACCGTCGACATGAAATGGGAAAGCAACCGGTTGACGACAGCCACATTGATGGCAGCTGACGATTGTACTGTACAAGTGAAATACAATGACAAAACCCAAAAGATAAGATTGAAAAAAGGGCAGGCATACCAATTAGTAATGTAAAAAATAGACCATTCAAACTATGGAATTTAAATATCAGGATCCGTTTCCGGTTGGCGAAGATACGACGGAGTATTATTTGCTGACCAGAGATCATGTTTCGACGACCACATTCGAAGGAAAAGAAATCCTGAAAGTAGAGGCGGAAGGGTTGACAAAATTGGCGAACGCAGCTTTTTGCGATGTGGCATTTCTGCTCCGGACAGCTCATCAGCAACAGGTGGCAGCCATCTTGCATGATCCGGAAGCAAGCGAAAATGATAAATATGTAGCGCTTACCTTTTTACGTAACGCCGAAGTATCAGCCAAAGGACAGTTGCCTTTTTGTCAGGACACCGGTACTGCCCTGATTATCGGAAAGAAAGGACAACAGGTATGGACGGATGGAAATGATGAAGAAGCCTTGTCGAAAGGAGTTTTCAAAACCTATACAGAAGAAAATCTGCGTTATTCGATCAATGCGGCGCTAACGATGTGTGATGAACAAAATACAGGCTGCAACCTGCCGGCCCAGATTGATTTGTATGCAACGCAAGGTGCACAATATACATTTCTTTGCATAGCCAAAGGAGGCGGTTCGGCAAACAAAACCTGCCTTTTTCAGGAAACGAAAGCATTGTTGCATCCCGAAACGCTTGTTCCATATCTTGTTGAGAAGATGAAAACATTGGGTACAGCTGGCTGTCCGCCCTATCATATTGCTTTTGTAATAGGTGGGACATCAGCCGATATCAATCTTAAAACGGTCAAATTAGCTGCCGCACACGACTACGACAACCTGCCTTTCGCAGGCAATGAAGGTGGTCAGGCTTTTAGGGATATCGAATTGGAAAAGAAAGTACTGGAAGCCGCTTATCAAATCGGTCTGGGCGCTCAGTTTGGCGGAAAATATTTTGCGCATGATATCCGGATTATCCGTTTGCCCCGCCACGGCGCTTCCTGTCCTGTCGGTATGGGCGTGTCCTGTTCGGCAGACCGTAATATCAAAGCCAAAATAAATAAAGACGGTATATGGATTGAAAAATTAGATGATGATCCAGGGCGTTTTATTCCTGCAGCAATGCGCCGGACAGGCGAAGGCGACGCCATCCGGATTGATCTGAACCGCCCTATGGAGGCGATCGTGAATGAATTGGATCAATATCCGGTAGCGACACGTTTATCGTTGAACGGGACGATTATTGTGGGACGTGATATGGCGCATGCTCGGTTGAAAGAGCGCATTGACCGCGGCGAAGGATTGCCGCAGTATATCAAAGACCATCCCATCTATTATGCCGGTCCGGCAAAAACACCTGAAGGCATGGCTTCCGGATCGTTCGGACCCACAACAGCCGGGCGGATGGATTCGTATGTTAATCTGTTCCAGTCGTTAGGAGGCAGTCGGGTGATGATTGCGAAAGGCGACCGCAGTCAACTGGTGACCGAAGCATGTAAGCAATACGGCGGTTTTTATCTGGGAAGCATCGGCGCCCCCGCAGCTATCTTAGCTTTGGAAAGCATCAAAAAAGTTGATTGCCTTGCTTATCCCGAATTGGGAATGGAAGCCATATGGCAAATAGAAGTCGAAAATTTCCCCGCCTTTATCCTGATCGACAATAAAGGAAATGATTTTTTTAAACCATTGCTAAAATCAGAACCAGCCGGTTAGTACGCATATTCTACTGTTTTGGATTTAGCATTACACGATGGTGATGTCGTCTTACATTTATCATGATAATCCAAAGTTGAATCTCGTTGCAAATTTATATGCTATTTTCGAGATTACCACACAGACATATAAAAATGTTTTCAAAATTTACAGGAGAAAGATACAAACAAGAAGTATATAACAAAATTTCAAATGACATACTTCACGAACAATGACTCATTACATTCACAACAGCGATGTTATTTGAAGTGCTGTTAGGGTTATTAACATGCCGCCTATAAAACAATAATTGTATTGTTTGTAATATGCAGATTGTGTGCTTATTGTTAAATGTTTTTTGTTGTTTTAAGCATGTCGGGTTAATAGTTAACTCGTCTATTCGAATTTGTAATCCGAATGTATTGAGTATCAATATTTTCAATCCACGTTATAATGTTCCATTTTTCGCATTACAAATGCGCATACACACACTTGCTTAATTGCAAATGAATCAATATGGGAGGTAGAATGACATATTATGGCAATCATCCCCTTCGTCCATTCCGTCCCTGTGACATATTCATTTATTTTCTCCTTAATTTCATGGATTTTAAGAAAAAAAGCGTACTTTTGTAAATCCAAATACGACAGAGAATGGCAAAAGCAATTTTACAAACGCAGGACGAAGACCTTCAGTCGGTTTATATCAATCCACTGACAGATTTTGGTTTCAAGAAAATATTCCTGAATAAGGAGTTGCTGATTGCGTTCCTCAATGACGTTGTTGGAACGGATATCAAAGAAATTCAATACCTTCCAACCGAAGGATTGGGTAATTTTATCGAAGAACGTACAGCCGTATTTGACCTGTTATGCACTACCGAAAATGACGATTACTTCATTGTAGAAATGCAATTGGGAAAACAAACCTATTTCAGGGACAGGGTTTTGTTCTATGCTTCCCATGTAATCCGCAAACAAGCCCCTCGAAAGAAATATTGGAACTATAACCTCAAAGCGGTCTATGTTGTTTCTATTCTTAACTTTATCACTTTTACAGAAGAAAGTGCAAAAAAGGAAGTCATCGAAAGGGTCTATCTTTACCGTGAAACGACAAAAACGCAATTTTCGGACAAGTTGAACATGATATTTGTTGAATTGCCAAAGTTCAACAAACAAGCAGCCGAACTGCAGAACAACACGGATACATGGTTGTTCCTGCTAAAAAACACTTTTGTATTAGATACTTGCCCACCTGAGATTACGGGAAGAATATTCAAATTATTTTTAGAGATTGCAGAAATAAAACAGTTAACACCAACAGAAATGGAAACGTATAAAAGAAGTTTAAAACAAAATTTTTATGTTCGCGACATTGCTAATTGTGCAAGAATGGAAGGGAGATTGGAAAGAAGCAGGCAACTTGCCATTAAATTATTGACAAGGAATGAACCGATTGAAGATGTTATATACCTGACCGACCTTTCCAGAGAACAAGTATTGGAATTATTAAGTCAACTTTCTAAATCATAGGGATTTAAGATTTTCAAGAATTGCCCGTAGCCCAAACTCCCCGGTCCATTCGGATTTCCAATTCGAATGTATTGAGTATCAAGATTCTCAATCCACGTTAAATGTTCCATATTTTTTTCCTTCTTAAATTTTATTGATTTTTTTAAAAATCGAATTTTCACTTTTTTTGTGAAAACATATTATCTTTGCATCAAAAATGAACGAATGACAGTAACTTTTGAACAAAAATACTTACGCGATTTGTATGAAAAGGGTAAGTCAGACGATAAAAAATATCGTTTTCAACCTCAGGTAGTTGAAAAGTACAAAGAACGTATTGATACGCTAAAGAAGGCACATAGAGTTGAAGATTTGTTTCCGATCAAATCGTTGAATTATGAGGCTTTAAAGGGCGATAAAAAAGGCATATCATCAATCAGGGTAAACCTGAAATGCAGAATTGAATTTACTGTTGAAGAAAACGAAAAAGATATTTTTCTTACTGTATGTAATATAATTGAATTGTCAAACCATTAAAAATAAAATAAATATGATTACTTTACAAGGAATTGATCCAGGCATGATTGCTAATAATCTCACGCCTTATAAGCCGACCCACCCGGGTAGTCTATTGAAAGAAGAACTTGAGTATCGTAAAATTTCACAAACACAATTCTCGAAAACATTAAGGTTGCCCAATTCTGCTTTTAACGAAATATTAAATGGCAAGCGTCCAATATCAACTGATTTTGCCCTGCTCATGGAAGCCGCTTTGAATATTCCGGCATATATTCTGATTGGTTTGCAAACTGATTACAACTTGTATATCGCAAAAAACGACAAGAAACTTTTAGAGCGAATTAATGAAGTGCGAAAACTTGTTTCTGTGTTTTAGTGTAACTTAAGATGTTATTTTTCATTAGCCCATAAAAGAGCAAGCGCCAACCAGAAAAATCAATATCAATTCCTCCGTCACAATGACATAATACGGGAGAAAATTATCGCGCCCGTCCTGCTTCTTCTTCAATACCGGACGTTTTGTTACGTGCCGCTCTCACTGTGGTTGAACCGAAATTATACCGCAGAGTCAGGGTGACATAACGGGTATCCTGTGCGGAAGACACATAATAATTCACACTTTCGTATTGTGTATTTACACGTATTTTGGATGTAAATAATATATCATTGACAGTGAGCGAAAGGGTCATTTTGTTCTTCATCAGCATCTGACGAAGTCCTGCAGATAAATTTCCCTGCGGTTTTGCAACTAAATATCCCTGATATATCTTAGATATATACATACCTGTAACTTCGGCAGATAAAGTGGGCGTAACAGTGATATTGTTGTTCAATTGAACAATGAGCGTACTTCCTTTATTGACAAACTCACCCGATGTTTCATCGGAAGTATTGATAACATAAGAGCCTTGAACAGTCAGATTCGCCGTCCAGATTTTAACCGGCTGTCTGCGATAATTGAGCATCGCATAAATCTGTTGACTTCTACCAAAATTATCCCAAACCAAACCATGACGCTGAACGGCTGCGTCATCTACCGGTTTCTGCTGAATCAAATCGGTTGTGCTGCTGTAGCCTATACGGGTCATCAAACCCTGTGCATGCATGTGCGAAAATTGAATATTATGTGTGTAAGACGGCGTCAGGTAAGGATTTCCGGCAACGAACGAATAGGCGTCGATAGCCACTTCAAACGGATTCAGATTGTAGTAACTGGGACGGCTGAGGCGACGACTGTATGACAGGTTGAGTGTATGCTGCGGCAACGCCTGCCAGTTGACAAACAATGTCGGGAACAGGTTGAAATAGGTCGTGACGTTTGTTTCTCCTGTTGTTTTCTGCTCCCCCTTTGCATGGGTGTATTCCCCACGCAGACCTGCCTGCAAACTGAATTTGCCTAACTGCTGGCTGATATTGAGATAACCTGCGTCTATCTGTTCGGTATAAATGAAGCGGTTGGTTCTGATGATATCTATCATCCAGTCATTATCGGCAAATATTTCAAATTTAATGTCATTGTCTGTTTTGCTCTGACTGATCTTGGCGCCTGTTTCCATCCGGGCGTTTTGCCAGAGCGGTTGCACATAGTCTATCTTTGCCGAATAAACGTCAATGGTTTGCGGATTGGTATTGCGTAACTGTTCGACATCGCCTGTCATTACGCCATCCGGGTCATAATACCGGTTGGTGTTATGCTGGAATGGTTCTGAATAGAAACGGGCATAGTCCATGTCAAAGTTCAACTGCTGTCCCGGCTTTTTCAAAGTAGCCTGGTAATTTGCGTTTATTTGAAAACCGTCACCGGGTCTTTTTTGAACATTGTCAGCAGTAGTAGAGTTAACTCCGTTAAGGGCGGGTGAAATTTGGGTATTCCCTTTGATAATTGAACGTCCGCCATCTGTCTGATAGGCATTGACGATAATTCCCAGTGTATTGTTTGGATTCAGAAAGTAATCCATCCCGGCTCTGACAGCGTGACGTAAATTGGCTTTTTGGGATTTGGCTATGGCATTCTGGTCAAAAACAGTGGTACCATCAGCGGTTTGCGTTTCATTGATTTGATTGATTCTTTCCCAAAATTTAGTACTGCTGGCGGAATAATTCCCGTAGACATTCAATTTACTGCTGCGCCAGTTCAATTCCAATCCTGCATTTTCACTGTCCATCCGCCCCTGTTTGTAGCCTGCGGTTACGGTTCCGTTCACTCCGAGTTCCAGTCCCCGCCGCGTACGGATGTCAATAATTCCACCTGCTCCTCCTGCATCATACCGCGATGATGGATTGGTTATCACTTCGATACGGTCGATTTCACCTCCCTGCATCGAGTTGAGAAACGCCTGTAACTGTTCGCCCGACATCTGCGAAGGACGACCGTCAATCCAGATCTGTACGCTGTTGCCCATCAATGTTACATTGCCATCCTTATCCACTAATAAACCGGGTGTGTTGCGCAAAATATCGAGCGCATCACGTCCGGCGCTTTGAATATTACCGCTTACATTTACTATATAGCGGTCGGCGCGGTTTACCACCAACGGTCGGGCAGCGCTTACCACTACCTCTTCCAGTCTATTGGCGCTTTCCGACAGCAGGATTTCTCCCAGATCACTTTCGGCTGGCACACTCACTGTCCGGTATGCTTTTTTGTAACCGATAAACGACGTCTGTAACAGGTAATTACCTTCTGCTACGTTTTCGATGGTGAACCGGCCGTCATCACTGGTAATCACACCCGTTACCAAACTCGAATCGGGAAGGAGCAAAGCGACAGTGGCATAAGATACAGCGCTGCCGTCTGCCGCATCTTTTACAAATCCTGTTACGGGATGCTGCGCATGTACGTACATGCTGCAAATCAGTGTCGCAATTGAACACAATTTAGTTATTCGTTTCATATTTATGTTTTTTAAAAATTCTAAAAATCTGATGCAAAGGAAAAATGTTTTTTTGAAACTTCACGTTATCAAATTGTTATGTTTTCGTTAAATAATTGTAAAGATTTTTTTGTCTTTCTATTTGTTTTACAATTTGGAAACATCTAAATTTGCGTGCTTAAAATATGATCTTTTGTAGAGGATGAGTAACATAATTCTATAACCCCAAAAAGTATATACGGATGGAAAAACAGTTTATTAAAATCATAACTGCAATTGCACTGGTTGCCTTGTTATCCATACAGGGTATCTGGCTTTCCAATACCTATACCTTACTCCATGAAAAATTAATCACTGATCTTGAAGAAGGATTTGCAAGAGCAATTGAAACAGAAGTATATCAACGGCTTGATGATAATAAAGAAGAAATACAAAGAGGTGAAATTATTGGAGGAGTCAGACCAGATCATGATTTCTATATAAATGTATTGGCTTTTCACGAATTTTTGTTGTCATGGGATTTGCCTTTATCTATGGCTATGCTTGACAGTATCTGGTCAAAAAAATTAGCGGACGACATCGGGACGGTCAAATATCTTTTACTGAAAACCGACTCCGCCCGAATCCCGACCGAACAGATCAACCGGGGAGTTTCCGGAAATTCGCCTTATACATTGACCATTGAAAGACCTGTCAGAATCGACAGTTCGGAATATCTTCAGGTGGTTATTGAATCTCCCTATAAAATTATTTTGGGCAGAATGTTTGTACTGTTAGTCACTTCGTTTCTTATCGCCCTGATTCTTGGTTATTGTATCTATCTGCAAATAAGTTTGATACTCAGGCAGGGACGCATTGCTGAAATCAGGCAGGACTTTACGCAGGCTATGGTTCATGATATGAAAAATCCGATTACGAACATTTATGCAAGCGCTAACATGTTGAAAAGCGGAGCGTTGGATTCCAAACCCCATCTGAAAAACCAATATTTCGATATACAACTCAAAGAAATCAACCGGCTGATGGCATTTTCCAATAAGATATTGACGATTGCCAAATTTGAAGAAAAAACAGTTCAATTGGAAAAAAGTGATTTGGATGTAAATCAATTATTTAACAGTTTAATTGAAGAATATCTTTTATCTCCTTCCAAAGAGATTCGGTTTACGACGGATTGTGAGGATGGCTGTATGATTTATGCCGATTCGGAATATATGGCTGATGTGTTCAGGAATCTGATTGACAATGCCATCAAATATTCCAAAAATTCGGTTTCGATTCATCTGAAAGCCATCAAAGAGAAAAAAGAGACAATCGTTCAGATCAGGGACAATGGTATAGGCATTGCCTCCAAAGATCAAAAACGGTTATTTAAGAAATTTGAACGCGTCCCCACCCGCGAAAAAGAACGAAAGAGCGGGTTTGGATTAGGTTTATATTATGTATATCAAATTGTTACGGCTCATGGCGGAACTGTAAAAGTAGAAAGTGTGCCGGATCAATACAGTGAATTTACCCTTATTATTCCAAACAAATAATTATGATCAAACTATTGTTTATTGAAGACGAACCAATGCTTAGTTATATTGTCAAAAGCAGTCTGGAAGAAGTTATCGGCGGCTACGAAGTTACATTGGCTGCCAACGGAAAGGAAGGATTGGAGCTATTATCCAAACTGACTCCTGATGTGATTGTAACAGACATTGAGATGCCTGTGATGAGCGGGTTGGAAATGGTTGAAAAGATCAGGGAACTGGACAGGCA
>Ga0099364_10004579_pt1 | contig 20897 bp, 20 predicted proteins | sample TergutTh196P3_FD_73070 | JGI IMG/M metagenome (GOLD analysis project Ga0099364, IMG submission 73070) | Microcerotermes parvus P3 segment gut microbial communities from Pointe-Noire, Republic of the Congo - Th196 P3 | ecosystem: Host-associated > Arthropoda: Insects > Digestive system > Gut ... | reverse complement strand
TTGTAGGGAGGAACTTTGTTCGTCCGTCAAAACCCCCGCCGCTGCGGCGGCACCCTCTTTACGAAAGAGGGCAGGGGCTTGAAATTACAGTTGCGAGTGTTTGCCACCCCTCCCCAGAGGGGAATTGGAAATTAAAGGAGATTACATAAATGGCGCCATATAAAAAAACATTGACCGTTTCTGCTCCTCCCCATATATACGGAAACGACACCATCACACGCAGAATGAGGGATGTGCTGATAGCTCTTGCTCCTGCGGCCTTTGCGGGGATCTTTTATTTCGGACGGAGAGCCTTTTTGATAATCGCTGTCTCGATTATCTCGGCTGTTCTTGCCGAGTATCTCTTCCAAAAGGTTACGGGAAAGGCGGTAACCATACACGATTGCAGCGCCGCTATCACGGGATTGTTGATAGCGCTTACCCTGCCACCTGCCGTTCCGCTGTGGGTGCCTGTTATCGGCGGATTTTTCGCCGTGGTTGCGGTGAAACAGCTCTTCGGAGGTCTCGGCTCAAACTTTATGAATCCCGCCCTTGCCGCCCGCGCTTTTTTGGTAGCGGCCTTCCCCGTATACATGACAAACTGGGTATTCCCCCGTATGTCTGAGGGTGCCGATGCCGTTGCCGGAGCTACCTATCTTACTATAATCAAGCAGAACACCGCATTTGTCCCGGAATCGGCCGACTATGCCGCAGTCTTTTTCGGCAATATCGGCGGATGTATCGGAGAAACAAGCGCTCTTGCTCTGATTGCGGGAGGTATCTTTCTTATCTTCAGGCGGGTTATCAACTGGCGGGTTCCCGTGTTTTATGTAGGCAGTTTCGGGTTGTTCGCCTTTATTTTCGGCAGAAACGGATACTTCGCAGGTGAGAATATCTTTTTTGAAATGATGGCTGGCGGATTGCTCTTAGGAGCTATATTTATGGCGACAGATTACGCCACAACTCCTATATCACCACGCGGCAAGATAATCATGGGAATCGGATGCGGATTCCTCACCGTTATGATAAGGTTTTACAGCGGTTATCCGGAAGGGGTCTGTTTCGCCATTATTATTATGAATGTATTTGTCCCGATAATTGATAAGTACATACGTCCCCGTGTATACGGAAGGAGGAATCGAGAGTCTTGAGGTATCTAATAAAACCCGCATTCGTGCTGACATTTACGGCGGCTCTGGTGGTCGCTCTGCTCAGCTTGGTCTATCAGCTTACACTGGAACCTATCGAAATCAACAACAGAAAGGCCCAAACAGCGGCAAAAAATGAGATTCTATCAGAAGCGGACGATTTTATAGAAATCCCGACAGACGGATCGGGCAGTATAACCAAAATATTCGAGGGTGTCAAGGACGGCCGTGTTTTGGGGTATATTATAGAGATAACCACACGGGAATCCTATAACGACAGCATTGATTTGATGGTGGGCATCTCGTCCGACAGGCAGGAGGTCACCGGAGTAAGAATCATCAAACACTCCGAGACGCCGGGTCTGGGTGCCGTTATCGCCAATCATAATTTTTATGATAAATTTGATAATATCAAACTCGTTCCGCTCACGGTTGTCAAAACCGCACCCGGAGAGAACGAAATAGACGCCATAGCAGGAGCGACAATATCGACAAGGGCCGTCACAAACTCTGTTAATCAAGCGATCGAGTGGTATTTGAGCAGAGGTAATGATGAATAAATTTCAGAGCTGTTGCTTTACCGGGCATAGATATATAGAATCCGAAAGGCAGGACAGGCTCCGCCGTATGCTCGATAGCCAAATCAAGCGATACATCACCGAAGAGGGCGTTTCCTACTTCTATGCAGGAGGAGCGGTTGGGTTTGATACCATCTGCGCCCAGTCGGTGCTTGGATATAAAAAGCAGTATCCGCACATAAAGCTGGGTCTGATGCTCCCCTGTCCCGAGCAGTCGGAGGGCTGGTCAAAGCAGGATGCCGATATTTATGAATATATCAAAAAAAAATCTGACTTTATAAAATTTGCCTGCAAATCCTATAGTCCGGGCTGTATGTTTGAACGCAACCGTATGCTTGTCGATGCCTGCGATTACTGCCTTGCCTATCTTGAGAGCGAAAGAAAAAGCGGCACGCTCTATACCGTCAAATACGCCGCTCAAAAGGGACTGAAGATCACAAACTTAGCCGACGATTTTACATTCGGTCAATTGGTATTATAATTTACATATATTTTCTTTAATTTTATAGGCCGCTTTCGGTTAAAATAATTGTGTAAACCAACATAAAGGAAGGGGTATATAAAGGATGAACAAACTAACAAGCAGCGTGATAAGAGGCGCAGCAGCGGGTCTCGTTGTAGGAGCAGCATCTATGGCGGCAGGAAGTATCAAGCGGCGCCGTGTTAATACGATGAAAAGAAAAGCCGGAAAGGCCATAAAAACAGTCAGCCACATGATCAGCGATATTTCAAGCATTATGAGATAAACGGATAAATAGAAAGATAAACAGATAAACACCCCGTCCATGACGGGGTGTTGGTGTAGGGGCGGCAATCTGCCGCCCGTGATTATCACAGATTGCCGTTACTCCTCCTTTGTTTTCGGTAGGTCATACGGAAGAGTAATCTGCATTTGATTGGGTAGAATATGCAGGGGAACTTTGCTTGAGATCATACGTTCAATCTCCAATACCTCAAAGAGGGTTTCGCAAACCTCCTGATCCTTTGAAACTTCATTGAGCATTTTACCCACGATATGAGGGCGAATGGCGGAAGCTTTACCAAAATCAATTGCAGCTTCTTTTTCTGCTGTACTGGTGATAATATTGACCTGATTTGCGCCTTCCTGCATGATTGCTGATGTAACCTGCCTAAGACGGTTGACGACCTTGTTTTGGATTTGCTGAATCATGTTCCTATCACGGAAATGCACCTTTCTGATATAACATGAACCCAATTTATATCCCCATTCCTGCGATTTTTCCGATACCTCCTGACGCACCGTCCTGCTCATGGTATGCCTGTCGATCATCATACGGTCAAGCGGCAGATTGGAAAGACAGCGAACCGTGGAATTGCCCACATTGGCGGCCAAAGAACCTCTTGGATTGGTGTTGCGGAAAATAAAAGCCACCGGATCGTTAATATACATTTCGTACCAAAGACCCACCCCCATAGGAGCACCTTCTTCGGAATTAACGGGCTGACTTCTGAGATATTGCTGATCCAGCCGTAGGTCTACTTTATATCTCTTTCCGAGCCAATTTACAAAAACAGCCTTTACTCCGATGTTTTTCCATAAAAAGTGCAGTCCCGGCTCCTTCAATACGGCAACCACGCTGCCGAACAGCACATATACGACTGCTTGACGTTCATGCACAACAGTATAAAAACCGAAAAACTGTAGTATTGACAGGAAAACAGGCAGAATGACCATTGCCGCAACAAATCCTATTGCTATATAAGCAAAATCAAAATCATACATATTAAAACCCTCCCTCTTCCGACTTGTAGATGGCTTTGGTTTGATTATATAAAGCCAACTTTGCGTTTCGCACATATGCGTCGAGCGCAGTTTTGCCGCCGCGTTTTTTCAATTCGCTTAGTTCATCAGCAAGAAGCCTAAGACCCTCTGTTTCGCTTTCGGCTTTCAGCGTTTCAATCTCCACAACACGCTTTGATTGAACTATTTTCTGATCTGCGGCAGCTTGTGCCAAACTAATATCCGAGGATACCTGATTGTGAGCCGTATTGATGGCCGCCAAAGCCGAATCGACTTCGTCCGGTGGATCAATTCCGGTAATTAAAGACGCTTCTAATATAACACCGTACCTGGTTTCTGACACGACACATTCTTTATCCATATGATCGTTTAAAACCCTGAGATTTTTCCGCAGATCGTTAATGGAAATACTGCCGACATCCTGCTCGATTTCATTTTGCAGATCTCCGTGTACCGTCTCCTGCTGTCCGGTAAAATTAGCAATGCGCTCACGGAGCACCGCAACAAAATACCCCATAACGTATGCAATCGGGTTTTTCACGCCAAAGAGATACGCATAAATGTTGCGTTCGGAAACACGGTAACGAATCTGTCCGGTCAATTCTATATTCAGCTGGTCTTTTGTAACCGCATCCAAAACCGTGTTGTTTTTGTTTGCCGTCGGAAACTCCGGGTCATAGGCCATATTGGCGGTATTGGTGGCGACAGAAACCTTATGTATCTTTTCCCACGGCCACTTAAAATAAGGTCCGCCCGGCTGTATGACCTCCAATGCCGGGAAATCGTAGCGTTCCCTTTCGTCCTCCCTAAGTGTACTGGGCGCCTCGGAAGAATCGGGGTTGTTCAGCCGTTTTGCCCGGCCGAATACGGTTTTTACGGCTCTTTCGTTCTGATTCACAGTGTAAAATCCCATAAATAATACCCTGCAAACCAAAAACAACAAAACGCCGATTGTGATAAAGATGATCATAAATTTCCTCCTTGTTTTATATTTCGTATTTTATAATAACAGCATAACACTGTTTAGTTGAAAAAACAATTCATAATATATTAAATCAAAGCTCTATTTTCCGACAAAACAACATATTTATAATATTCTTTAGCATAAAAATCCGTACCGTCTTCTCCTTCAAACCCAACGAAAAACCTCTTATTTTTCTGTTCCTCATACAAAAGCAATCCGATGTCATTTTCAGCAATACGGCCAACGTTTTCGTGGAGGATAAATAAAAGCACGGGTATCTTTACAATTTCCTTTGAACCGTTAGGAAATTCAAAAGTTTGGGCGTATGTAATACATCTAACCCCCCCGTAATGATAATCTTCTACCTTCTCTTTACGCACCATTTGAACTCGTTCTTTGTGTATTGGGATATTCTTTATCCTATATCGAATTAAAAAACGGGTTGCTATAAATGAAACAATTGACAAAATAATTAACAAAAGAAATGACAGATATGAAATCACTTCGCTTTCTATGATGATATGATAGAGTGCCAAGGGTATCACAACTGTGATACCAAGCGAATAAAACCAAACAAAGTAGTATCTAATAGTTCTGGAATAAATACATATCATTCAAAAAAACCTCCCCGCTTATCATAAATCCGCCACCCCACCCAAGTTTGGAATATTGTTCATGTAATATGAATTGCCGCTTTTCAGTATAACACAATACTTATAGAAAAGCAACGATTATCTAAAAAAGTTGCAAAACGTAAATTTCGTGAATAATGGTTGACTACCCTTGTTTAATATGGTATACTTTACACAATGCGATTTAACTTGGGCGTTTTGCAGCCTAAATTTATATTTTGGAAGGAATGACTTTGATTGAGTATTATCAAGAAAAAACAGTTTATTATTGCGGCGGTCTGCATTTTGGTTTTTGCGGCGGGACTGATTCTGTTCTTTGCTGCGGGTCAGCGCAGATTACGCGAGAGCTTTCGTGAAACGGCGATTCTTCCCGTGTCGGTCGATCTTTCCAAGACCATCGGCGACGACGGATTTTTGGTCAGCAGATACGCTACCTTCGAGCCTGTTGCGGCAGGCGACACAACCTCGCTTGAGTTTGATGTCTATTTTGAGGGCGGGGTAGAATCTATGCAGGGTTCATCGGGCATGATTATGGTCGGACGTGGCGACGGAGGAGCATATTCGTGGAATCCCGCAGACCTCTACTGGAAAGAGGGCGAGTGGACACGCATGACACTGCCGCTCAGCACAGCGGTCAAAAGCGGCGATGTTACCGCTATCGACTATATTGCCATGACTATCGAGGGTATGCCTGAGGTAGATGCGGTTATCAGGATGACCAATGTCCGCATCGTCAGCCAAGAGACTGTCGTCTCTGAGGAAGAGCCTGTGGGCGGCGAAATGCGTCTGTCAAACGCTAACACACACTCTATATGGAAGATCGTTCCTCATAACGACAAATACCCGACAGACGACATGATTGTAGCCAGGAATCTTGCTGATCATGTAAACATCAATAGATACAACGGAGTATCTGCAAAGGACGATATAACCCTTATACTAAACCAGCAGATGGGGGAGATCAGCCAGAAAAGGCAGAACGGCGGCAACAACACTACCACCGGATTCGGAAACACCGCAAGCAACTATACCGGTACTATGTATGGCGGCACACTGTATGTTCCCGAGGGCCGCTACAGGGTAGGATGGGGCAACCGCAGCAACAACCAAAACGATCAGCTGATTATACCCTACGGCGTTACCCTTACCGGAGACTGGAGAGCTCCTACAGAGGACGACATGGCGGTATCGGGTACGGTTTTTGAGACAAACTACGGCAGAGGATTGCAGCCCGACTATTCAAATAACAGCAACCTCAACGCATTTATTGTAATGCTCCCCAATTCGATGATACGCAATCTGTCTATATGGTACCCTGAGCAAGACCCCGAAAACATCGTACCCTACCGCACAACCGTTCATATGTTCAGAGGCGGAAACTGGGGTGCGGATTATGTTCATGTCCGCAACATGACCTTTGTTAATTCCTACCATGCTATTATGCAGGGACCGGGCGGCAACGGATGCCCGAATATACATAATATATACGGAACACCCCTGTCGGGCGGTATTCGTGTCGATTCTATCGGAGACATCGGGCGGTTTGATTATATGCACTTTGCTCCCGAATATTGGGAACAGTCCGGTCTGCCTAACGCTCCGACTGCAACCCGTGCCAAGAACAATGTCAGGTCATTTTTATACAACAACGCTGTAGCCTTTCATCTGCGGCGTATCGACTGGTCGTATCTCTGCTTCTCGAGTGCTAAGGGGTACAATATCGGGCTTAATTACACTATGCAGCACAGTGCAGAGGGGGAGGGTATGCCTAACGGACAGGTCTATTCGCTCAAGCTTGAGGACTGTATGACCGGAATCAATATAGAACATATGTCTCAGGGCGCAGGAAACCTATTAGCCGAGATAGATATAAGGAATTGTTACAACGGCGTTGTGACCCAGGTCAACGGCAACCATGGCAGCGCGTCCTTCAACACCACCACCATAGATGCCATAAACCATGCCGTGCTGAATGAGGGGGTACATCGGCTGCATTTCACACAATCTAAGATCGAGCGGGGCAAGATCGTGTCAAGCGGCGCTTTATCCTTTATCGACAGTGACCTTGATAACGATGCTCCCCATATCACCCTCAATCCCGGAGGGTTGGGAGCCAATCTCGTGGGTAACAGGGTCAAGGGTCAGTATGTAGAACCCGAGGTGGAGAAGTTTGACTTTATGCCGCTTGAGATAAGCACTGATCCTATAGAATCCAAAAGACCGGATATACTCAAGGCCGAGGATGCCTTTGTGCGGCAGGCAAAGCCCGCCAAGGCCGATCTCTATGTATTCGAGGGTAATCTAAACGGATTTAATGTTACCAAAGATGCACATACGCTCTTTAACCTAACCAACCTTACATTCCCGACAACAAACCAAGGTAACACTCGGACATATACCGACAGCGCTTTCTATACAGTTCCCAGCCAAGCCACCATAAACCAGCGGGATATTACCGATGCTCTTCAGGCTATGCTTAACCAAGCGGCGGCAGGCGGCGGCGGTGTCGTCTATATACCGCCCGGTCATTATGTGGTAAGGGGTGACAAACCCATAGTAGTGCCGCCTGGGGTTGAGCTAAAGGGATCGGTCGATATAGGACGTAACCCGGTACAGGTCGGGACTATACTGAACATCTACGGAGGAACCCCCGTTACCAACATCACCCGTGCAAACGGATACTCGGAAGCATATACAGAGTATATTGACCCCAACAACTCCGCTACCATAATATTATCGGAAAACAGCGGCATACGGGGAATAGTATTTGCCTATCCTGCCAATTATACCTCTACACGCACAGCGACATGGACATCGGCAAACAGATACGAAATGACCGATATGGTACTCAACAGTCTCAACCGTTATCCATATGCCATACAGGGACGGGGAGCGAACGTCTATGCCGTAAATATTTCCCTGCACAATGCCTTTAACGGAATAGACCTCAAGACATACAAGTGCGACAATCACTATGTGCAGTATCTGTCGGGGGTTGCCTTCAACAAGTTTATACAGGTCGGCGGCGGCTCTGAAGGCGGCATGATCAACAACTTCCAGATGAACGTGGCATCGGCTCACAACGGCGGCGAGACCAAAAACGGCGCCTGGACATCACCATACGCACCCGATCAAAGACCCCGCGGAAACACGGGAGTATTCCGAAGCGAAATAGTATCAATCTATACCCATGTAAACCTGATAGCATTCGAGATAGGATATGTCAAGGATCAGATTATATACAACAACTTCAACTGGTCGGGTAATATCGGGATATACTTTGTCAAAGAGGCTAACCATCCCGAACCCTCCACGGGTAACAGCGTTGGCAATGCCTATGACTCGGCTGTCCATAGTATGGTATTCGAGACATGGGTGGATATGGACTTTATTAATAACCAAATAGTCAGCCTGAGAGAGGGTACGGCAACATCCGATGGAGGGGAAAGATTCAACATTCTCCGTCCGCAGTATCGTCTCAACCGCAACTCATTCCTCTATCTTACAAGCGGGGTGCCGCAGGATAAGACCATTAACTTCTATAATAACGCATTTTGGGGCAGCGGCGGAGATTCCTTCATAAAGGTTGCGGGCGGCACGGCCAAGATGTATAACAGCCATTTAGCTGATAATCTGGGAGGACGGACTACTACAAGCACGCTGGTTAATGCAGACACAGCCCAAGGAAACATCGAGCTGTACGGCGGCTTTATCAACCCCACCGTTCCGATTGTTAATCTCACTCCTGAGAACGGCGGCGGCAATGCTCCTAACTACCTGCTGAACCGTGTGTCGATACGGGGATTCTATCATAACGAAAACCTGCCCACCAACACAAACAGGATTACATTCACAAACAACCGCACTTTTGCAGGATACTCGGCTCCGCCTTCGTCCGATTCATCTCCGCAAAAGTTCCTGGGGTCTATAGTAAACAACATCTACAATCCGATAATCGCCTATACCATCGGATCAGATTTGACCATCGGCTCAGGAAATAACGCAAGAACAGGCCCGGGCAGAAACGGTGTCTTTGTAGAGAGCATCGATCCCACGAGTTTTGCCGCCCGCATCCCAAGCTCAGGCTCAAACGGCGGCCCTCTCCGTCAGGACGATGTAATCACCAGGGTCAACGGCATATCCTTTGCCAACACCGATCAGTTTGTGCAGATTATAGACGAAATCCCGGATGGGGAGCAGGTCGTTCTGAGGGTATGGCGGCGTAGGCTCAATGACCAGAACAGCTATAACTATGTGAGGATAAGATACACCAAGGGGCCCGAAAACGATGCCTTTGGCACGGCGGCTATATTCAGAACCGAAGACTGTGAGAGCTTTATGTCGCCAAACGGTCAGAACGGTCAGATAAGAATGAACAACTCTGTCGATACACAGGGCGGCCGATATATGTTCGGCAATCTAGTGGGAAGTCCGTGGGCGCATTATAAGATGTATTTCACCGAAGTACCGACACAGGCACGGGTGCGTTATGCACACAACGGTACTAACAGCAGCATTTCGTTCAGGCTGGGCAGTCCCAACGGTCCTCTGCTCTTTACCGCCGCAACCCTGCCGAGAACAGGCGATGATTTCAACAATATAACCACCAATAACTGCAATCTTACCGGAGGGGAGGTTGCGTTACCGCTGAACGAGGTTATAGACGTGTATGTGATGTTCGGCGCCAACTTCAACTTCCAGTGGCTGTCATTCACAGGTACCGACCGAATGACCGATGCTCCTATCTATGGCAGCAACGATCCCGCTGAGAGCCAGGTGGCAGTATCGACCCTCCCGACAGTGACCGGCGGCAGTTTCTCGCCCGCAACGCTGAGCAGAAGCGGCGGAAACGTAACCATGAGCATAACCGGAACCAATCTCCACCGCTATGGTGATAGAATCACCGTTGATGTAGCGGCATTCGGAGGAGGGACTACCGTGGGACTAACCCCGGGCAGTCTGACCATCGATCCGCAGGGAACCTCGGCAACATTCGCAGGCACGACATTGCCGCAAAACAACAGCGGCAAAAACGCCTACTATACCTTTATCGTAAAAATAGACCAAACCATACTCAGAACAGTCGTGTTCGAGGTGCCGTCATAAGAACGGGGAAGATTAATTAAGCAAGGGAGAATTTGTATGCAGACTCGTGTTTTTGAGGGATATTTTGAAAACAACAAATTTTATAACAGTGAACGTCAATTAGTACGAATACCGGAGCAATATAAAGTTTTCATTACTCTGTTCAACGAGCCTATCGAAAAAAAACCAATTGAAAAGCGATCTTTTTCAGAATTGTTCGGCGAATGGAAAGGAGACATTCATATGTCGGAGGATTTTGACGCACCGCTTGATGAAATGAAGGAGTATATGTAATGAGATATTTACTTGACACCCATACTCTGATTTGGTTAGTAGAAGGCTCATCTAAAGTTTCACCGAAAATCAAAGAAGCTCTTAGATTTTCCGGCAACACTGTTTTTCTTAGTGCTGTATCTCTTTGGGAAATTGCTATAAAATCAAGTTTAGGAAGATTAGAATTAAAGAAACCTTTCAAGAAATTACTCGATGATCTAAACAGCACTAACATTGAAATTTTACAACTAAAAAACGAATATTTGTTAAACGTCACTGCTTTACCGCTAATCCATAAAGATCCATTTGATCGCTTGATTATTTCAACAGCACTCGCTGAGGGTTTAACAATTATTACGACAGACGGAAGCATTCAAAAGTATGATGTATCACAGATTTGGTGAAAAACGCGGAGGGAATGGAGTATAGGAATGTTTGAAATCAGCGGAAAATATTTCGATTGGGATATAAAGAAAAATCTGATAAACATTGAAAAACACGGTGTTTCATTTAAAATGGCGGCTTCTGCGTTCTTTGACCCTAAGGCCGTGCGGGTTGATGATGACGAGCATTCACAAGACGAAGATAGATTTATCCTTATCGGCACAAACAAATATGACAATCTGCTTACCGTGTGTCATTGCTATCGAAACGGCGGGGATGTAGTGAGGATTATATCCGCAAGAAAGCCTAACCAATATGAAAAAGAAGTCTATGAATGTGGAGGTGCCTTTTGATGGAATTTGGTCTTAGAAAAATGCCGGACTTTTCACGGGTGCAAAAAAACCCTTTTTATGATGACATAATAAAAAACGGTTTTTCGATCGCTGTTCATTACAGTGCGGAGGATGTTGCTGAGATTATTAACGGCAAGCAGAAGTTTGATTTTGATCTGCTTGAACACGACCCTGATGAATTAGCGGCTTTTGATAGGTATTATCAGGCGAATCAAGCTAACGGAATGAATGTATAAAAGGAGTAGAAACCATGTTATTTACAGATGGAATCGGGGGTTATGACTTTGCTAAGGATCCCGCAGTTGTAAAATACAAAGGCAGGTATTATTTATACTACACAGCTGCGGATTTTACGAGTGACGGCAGGATCGAGAAGCATATAATAGGCATAGCCGTGTCGGATGATATGGAGAATTGGGAGATTATCGGCAGGATGAATCCTGTAGGAGCGGTTGAGCAAAAGGGGCTATGCGCTCCCGGAGCCATAGTTATCGGAGACAAATTGCACCTGTTCTATCAATCATACGGAACAGGGGTGAATGATTCTATATGCCATGCCGTTTCCACAGACGGGGTAAATTTTGAGAGAAACAAAACCAACCCCATATACAGAGCGGGTGAGAGCTGGTCAAGCGGCAGAGCCATAGACGCCGATGTCGTCATATTCGGCGGCAGACTGCTGCTCTATATTGCGACCCGAGACAAGAGCGGGAGGGTGCAGATGATAGGAGCAGGAGCCTGTGATGTGAACTCTGATTTCTCAAAAGATTGCTGGAGCGAAATATCGGCCGCTCCCATTCTCAAACCCGAACTCGACTGGGAGAAAAACTGTATCGAGGCAGCGGCGACAATATGCAAAGACGGCAGGATATATATGTTCTACGGCGGCGCATACAACTGCGAACCCCAGCAGATAGGGGTTGCCGTCTCTCAAGACGGCGTGAACTTTACCCGATTATCCGACAGACCGTTTTTCACAAACGGCAGTACGGGAGAGTGGAACAGCCGTGAATCGGGGCATCCCTATGTTTTCGGGGATGACGACGGCCGCATATGGCTATTCTATCAAGGGTGCGACGATAATAGTATATGGCGGCTGTCCAAAATGGAGATAGCTATAGAAAACGGCAAGGTATCGGTTTTACCATGACCTCATTTGCCTTAAAAATCATCGCTATTATAGCCATGACCATAGACCATGCAGGGTTGCTTTTGTTTGACGACAACATCTATATGCGTATTATCGGCAGACTAACCATGCCGATAATGGCGTATTTTGCGGCGGAGGGTGTGCGGCATACCCGCAATATCAGCAGATATATGATGAGGCTGCTTGTTTTTGCTCTTATATCATCCTCTCCCGTTCTGCTGCTCTTTTTCGGATACAACCTTGGATCCTTTATGGTCTTCAACGTGATATACACCATACTGTTCGGTGTGGTTGGTCTTCATCTATACGAAAGATACAGGGACAAGCATTACAAAATACTCATGCTGATTCTGCCCGCTATGGCGGCATTTGCGCTAAAGACCGACTGGAGCTTTGCCGGCGTTATATTCATCTATGCCTTCTATTTTGCCGGAAAAGACCGCACAAAGACCGCCGTTTATTTCACGGCGGCCGCTATAATAAATCCTGCCATACATACGGCGCTGTATCTCACCGAGAGAATATCCTATGGCAAATTTGTCTTCCACGCTCCTGTTCAGTTGGGGGTGCTGGCCGCTCTTCCGCTGATATTTCTGCACAACGGCAGGCAGGGAGTGCGGGCGAAATATCTATTTTACATCTTCTATCCCCTGCATATGCTTGTCTTGTGGCTCATAAGCGAATTTGTGTGAGACCCTGCTCCTGAATCTTGTTGCTATGGCGTTTATAACAGGGACGGCAAGAGAGATGACGATAACTATCGCAAGCTGATTCAGGTTAAGAGGGACGGTTCTTAGTATTCGGCCGATCGACTCGACATAGACACAGGCGATCGCTATAAACCCTGAGATTCCCACCGCTAATATGAGTTTTATGTTGTTAAAAAACGGTATGCTGAATATCGTTTTTTCTTCGCTCTTGCACTCGAATACATGAATGAGCTGCATGAATATCAGCGCCAGAAACGCTCCTGTGCGTGATATATGGATGTTATAATACATTTTATATAGAACAGTAAAGACCGCCAATGTGGATAAACCTATCAGCACACCCCTGAATATTATCATAAACATAAGTCTGCCCGCAAGAACGCCCTCTTTCTTGCTTCGGGGCTTTTTTTTCATTATGCTCTTTTCTGCTGGTTCCATACCCAGAGCTATAGCGGGCAATCCGTCTGTAACGAGATTTATCAGCAGGATCTGCATAGGCAGGAGTATCTGAGGGATCCCAAGCATCAGCATACCCGCAAACATGGTTATAACCTCTCCTATGTTGCAGGACAGCAGGTATCGTATAAATTTGCGTATGTTTGAGTATATGACCCGTCCCTCCTCAACGGCCGAAACGAGGGTGGCGAAATTATCGTCAAGCAGCATAACATCGGCCGCTTCTTTGGTTACGTCTGTTCCGCTGATCCCCATCGCTACGCCTATGTCGGCTTCTTTTACGGCGGGGGCATCGTTTACTCCGTCCCCCGTCATGGCTACTATATGACCGTGCCGCTTGAGGGCTCGGACTATCTTGAGCTTGTGAGAGGGACTGACCCTGGCAAAGACCGAAACAGAGTTTACCCTGCGGGCAAAATCAAACTCGTCCATGCTGTCTATCTCTTCGCCTGTCATGCAAAGATCGTTGGTGCGGTATATCTTGAGTTGACGGGCTATGGCACAGGCGGTCGTCTTGTGATCGCCTGTTATCATCACCGTTTTTATTCCGGCGCTTCGGCATAGTCTTACCGCCTCAAGCGCCTCCTTGCGAGGAGGGTCTATCATTCCCGCAAGTCCTAAAAATATCATGGACGACTCCAGCTCTCCCGATGATATTCCGGTTATGTCTCTATAGGCAAACCCCAACACACGCAGGGCGTCCTCCGCCATGCCTTCATTAGCTCGTCTGATCCTGTCCTTTACCGAGACGGTAAGCGGCTGGACAGAGTTTTTATCGGCGGCATATCCGCATTTTTTTATGACAACATCATAGGCGCCTTTGGTGAATATATACCGTCTGTTATTAGCCTTTACAATGACCGACATACACTTGCGGTCGCTGTCGAAGGGTATCTCGCCCGCTCTGGTATACTCGAGATTGTCCTTTGTGATACCCGCCTTTGCCGCCATAACCAGCAATGCGGTTTCGGTTGGATCACCGCCGTCATTATCGAGAAGAGCGTTGTTGCAGACCGCCGCTACATCGACCAGCAACCGTGCCGCAGGGTGAGAGTTTATATTCACACCCGTTCCGTCTGCCGCAAATCGATTGCCCTCAACATCGATAACATCATTGTATGTAACGATTTTTTTGACCGTCATCTTATTTTCGGTAAGGGTTCCTGTTTTGTCGGAGCATATAACGCTGGCGCATCCGAGCGTCTCAACGGCATGGAGCTTTTTTATCAGAGCCTTTCGCTTGACCATCCTGCCCACAGCAAGGGCAAGAGCTATAGTCACAACGGCGGGAAGGCCCTCAGGAACGGCCGCTACCGCTAACGAAACACCGGTTATGAGCATATCGATCACATTCTGTCCCCGCAGAATCCCCGCTCCTGTAATAACGGCGCATACGGTCAGGCATATAACGGCTATGACCTTGCTCAGTTCGTTCAGCCGCTTTTGGAGCGGGGTGTGTTCGTCCTCTATCTCGTCAAGCATACCCGCTATCCTGCCCATTTGGGTAGACATTCCCGTCGATATGACCGTTGCTTTCCCGTGACCTTTGGTTATAGCGGTACCCATATAGATAACATGAGATTCACCCGGTCGATCCGATAGGGGTCTGTTCGGGGCCGCCTTTTTTTCACAGGCTATCGACTCACCCGTAAGTATCGACTCGTCCGCTTCCATAGAGGTTGATTCTATCAAAAGGGCATCGGCGGGTACCTTGTCACCTGCCTCGGTTATGATAAGATCACCCCGCACCAACAGAGCCGCCGGTATTACGCAAACCCTGCCGTCCCGATAGACCTTTGTTGTGGGGGCGGCCATGTTCTTTAATGCCTCTAACGTCTTTTCTGTCTTGTATTCCTGAAAAAAACCGATAACGGCATTGACAAAGACAATGCAGGTTATAGCAAGAGCCTCGGCTATCTCACCCATATAGACCGAAACCCCGGTGCATATAAGCAATATGATGACAAAGAGATCCTTAAATTGCCCCGCAAATATTGCCGCAGGATTGATTGCATTTTTGCTCTTTAGGGTGTTCTCCCCGTCCTTTTTCAGACGCTCCTCTGCCTGAGCTGTAGTAAGCCCTATTGTTTGCGACATACTGACATCCTTTCTTGATTGATATTCAAATCCAATTCTCTTTTAACCACGAAATACACTAAAACCACGAAAGGTTTTAAGGGCGGTATGCACGGGGGTGCATACCCTACAAGGACACCCACAGAGTTTGCGGTAGCCACGGAAAAAACACCCGCCCTTGCGAGGGCACCCTCTTTACGAAAGAGGGCAAGGGGATTGAACAATTAACAATGTACGATTAACAATGAACAATTATAATTTCAAGCCTGTAGGGTACGCACCCCTGTGCGTACCGTGGTTGCGGCAACGCCGACTGAGAGGGCTTGTAGGGGCGGCAATCTGCCGCCCGTGGTTATCGCAGCGGCGGGTGTTTTTTCGGGGTTACCGCAAACCCTGTGTGTCCCCTTGGCTCTCCCTTTGGGAGAGCTGTCGGCGGCAACGCCGACTGAGAGGGCTTGTAGAGATATTTTTCTCCATAAGCATTGCTAGTCCATAATATGAAAATAAAAACAGATATATTCGGGATATATTTTAAAAAGAACGGCAGACATAATTTGTCCGCCGTTACGCATAATATTAGTATGGATAAGCATACAGCACAGTCTCGGAAAGCGTTTGTTGTAAATACGCTTTATTTCGGCATTATTGCCGCTATGATAATACTTGTGGTAAAATACACAGCCGCATACCTTGCTCCTTTTATTGCAGGGTTTGCCATTGCGGCAGCAATCAGACCGATAGTGAGATTTATATGCAGTCACTCCAAGCTCGGGCCACGGGTATGCTCGATTGTTGTAATATTCGCCCTATATGCCGCCTTTGGAGGGCTGATATGGCTGTTGGGGTCAAAATTCATAGACATATCTATCGGATTTATCTCACGTCTGCCGCAGTTTTATCAAGACACTGTCGAACCCGCCATCACAGGAGTGCAGGATTTTATCACCGGCATAACATCAAGGTTTGAAACATCCATAAACACAGAAGAACTCGGGAACGGGATAATCAGCTTTATATCCAACATATCGGGAAGCGCGGTGAGATTTGCGGCAAACATAGGGAGCAGATTCCCTTTTTTGGCGGCGGAGGGATTTTTGGTGATTCTCTCATCGGTGTTTTTCAGCATGGATTATAACAGGATCACCTGCTTTATTATGAAACAAATTCCCGAAAAATACAGATGCTACATCAATGATTCCTACCGCTATCTCAAGACAAATATAGTGGGATATATAAAGACCTATATAACCATAATGGTTATCACATTTCTATTGCTGTCCGTTGGATTCTGGATAATAGGTCTGCGGGATCCCATCATGTCGGCAATGCTCATATCGCTTGCAGACGCTCTCCCCGTTATCGGCACCGATATAATAATGATCCCGTGGATTGTAGCCACACTTATCGGAGGGGATTATCCTATGACAATAAAACTAACCGTATTATATCTTGTCGTGACTATTATACGCAGGGTTGTCGAGCCGAAACTGCTCGGAAAAAAGTTAGGTCAGCATCCTATCGTAACATTGGTGAGTATATACGCAGGATACAGATTATACGGAATAGGGGGTATGATACTTGCCCCACTGCTTATGCAGGTGCTTATTGATTTCCACAAAGACGGCAAACTAAAATTATGGAGGGTCTGATATTTATGAAAAAGGTTGTTATTATAACAGGGGCATCTTCCGGTATCGGAAAGGCTATTGCGCGTGAGCTGTTAGAGGACGGACGCTATAAGGTTTATGCGCTTTCCCGCAGACTTAGGAGCATGGAGGATCTCGGAAGTTTGGGAGCGGTTACCATGAAGCTCGATATTACCGATGAATACGCCGCCCAAAGAACGGTTAGGGATATATACAAAGCCGAAAAGAGAATAGACATTCTGATCAACAACGCAGGATACGGCAGTTACGGAGCTATCGAGGATGTCGAGCTTTCTGAAGCACGGCGGCAGTTTGAGGTAAATCTGTTCGGCATGGCATCCATGCTGAGGGCAGTCCTGCCCTATATGCGTACACAAAGACGGGGTCTTATTATCAACATGAGTTCGATCTCGGGCAGGATTCACACACTTCTCGGAGGATGGTATCATGCCTCCAAACACGCAGTTGAGGGATTGTCCGATTGTCTGCGAAACGAAACACGCAGATTCGGGATAGATGTGGTAATACTCGAACCGGGAATGATAAACACATCATGGGCAAAGATCGCCGCACAAAGGGCGCTCAAGACAAGCGGTCATACGGCATACCGTGATTTAGCGCACGCTTCGTATAAATTTTTCTCCAAGTATAGGTATTCGTCTTCAGCCGAACGTGTCGCCAAAAAGACACTCGCTATAATAGAAGAACCCTACCCAAAGGCACGGTACACCGTTCCGTTCTATTGGATGCCGCTGCTGGGCATACGCTTTTTAATGGGAGACGAGCGGGTTGACCGAATAATGGAGCGGGTTTTTGGGGTGGTGTAGGGAACGGTCTGTGACCGTTCCGCGAACGAACGGAGGGCGTTCCACGGACGGACAAAGTTCGTCCCTACAAAACACTATTGACATACGGGATCTCTCTTCTTAGGATGTGGTCGAGCATATCTTTGATCTGTATCAGTTTGTTTTTATAGTTTGCCGTATCACCGTGTTCGAGCAGGGGGGCAAGCCCCGACAGCAGCCCCGAAACAGAATCAAGGTCGTTATGCTTGATATAGACAACGAATATATCAAAACTCTTTTGCCAGCGCTGATCCAGCCGCTCAACGATTTGGGCGGCTTTTTGAATGTCCTCTTCGGCCAGAGCCTGTTCTATGAGACTGTCCATTTCATCCTTGACAGACTTGAAGTAGAGGGTACCTCCCACAGAGGAGCAGATGATCACCGCCCATATACACATAACGCAGACAAATCTCTTCATGCCGATCTATTCTCCCTCATAACGATGTGGTAGGCGGCATTGTTGTCGGCCGTCATTAAAAATATATCCTGCCTAACCTTGTTTTCTTTTTTCAGCACGCCCTCGAGCCAGCCGTCACCCAGTCCGCAGAGATGGAGATTCTCTCTGAGCAATCTGCCGTCACTGATGATTATATGCGGAGGCAGTGAGTCGGTACCCTTGATCTGCATCAGTTCGGGGGTGAGATTTCTTTTCTCAAACTTTTGCAGAAAGTTTATAGAGCCGCTGGTTTCTACTATAGCGTAATGAACATCCCTTATATCGAATATACTATTGCTTCTCATGGCCTCGTGGACATCATCGATGGTATATCTCAGCTTGTGCAGCTGCAGCTGGTCTATAACCCCGTCTTTAACTATGATGACAGGCTGTCCCGTTACCAAGTTGCGGAATTTTATATTTTTTAACACGATGTTGGAGAATATAATCTTGATTCCGACAAGAGCGAGAATGGGAATGGCGCCCATGAGCATGGGGATATTGGTATCTTCGATAGGCAGAGCGGCTATGTTGGATATAAGTATAGTAGCCACAAGATCGGCAGGCTGTAATTCGCCTATCTGTCGCTTTCCCATCAGTCTCAGCGAAAAAATGATAAGAATATATAAGATTATGGCACGAAAAAAAATAATAAGCATTTTTTACAATTCACCCTGTTTGTATTATTGCTCTGCATTATTGTTTATATTCGGGCTATATTAGTAAAGGGTGAGAATATGTATAATTATATCAAAAACAAATTAGAGTGTTACCGGCTCCTGAAAAAACCCACAGACCCTCCGCAGGGGTATAAAACAGAGATAAAATTCACGCCAAACCTCACCGACAACATGGTCAAAATCATGGAGAAATGCGGTCTTTCTGATGATATAACCATCCGTCCCATGAGGGCGGGCAGTATCGACATCAGCGTGATCACGGCCGAGGGACTGACCGATTCGGCGGCGGTGATGGGAGCTATTACAAAACCGCTGGGTTCGCTCGGCACGAATGCTTCGGCTATGGATATATATAATCTGCTGGAACTAAAAACATCGGCAAACCAGAATCTAAGCGATGTTTATGATACAGACGAGCTGTTCCATTATGTCATGTCGGGATTTTCGGTAGTGATGATCGACGGTCTAGAAAAAGGCGTTGCTATCGGGACGCAGGGCTACCAGTTCCGATCCATATCAGAGCCTGAGAGCGAGATGAATATGCGAGGGTCACGGGAGGGATTTACCGAGCCTATCAGGGTGAATCTGTCGATGATTCGCCGCAGGGTCAAATCTCCCGACATGAAGTTTGAGATGATGCAGATCGGACAAACGAGCAGGACCGATGTCTGCATGGTCTATCTTTCGGAGAAGGTTTCACCCGGAATAGTTGACCATGTCAGGAACAAACTTATGGGTATAACGGTTGATATACTGCTCGAATCGGGATACATCCAGCCGTTTCTTGAGAGCAATTCGCTCAATCTCTTCTCTGATGTAGGGGTTACAGAGCGGCCCGACAGCCTGGCCGCCAAGATAAACGAGGGCAGGATAGCCATCCTTGTAGACGGAACCCCCTTTGCCCTGATCGTACCCTATCTTTTTATAGAGAACTTTCAGTCGCTGGACGACTATGCCCACAAACCCTATTACTCAACCGCCGCAAGGTTTCTCAAATACACAGCGTTTATCCTAACCATTCTTCTGCCCGGGGTATATGTAGCCGTCTGTACCTTTCACCCGCAGATATTCCCGCCGGAATTTTTGTATAATATAATAAATTCGGAACAAACGATACATCTGCCTATAATATTTGAGGCGCTGGTCATACATTTTCTCTATGAAATCATGCGTGAGGCGGGTCTGCGGCTGCCGCGTGCGGTGGGACACGCCGTCAGCATTGTCGGGGCATTGATACTGGGTGATGCCGCCGTAAACGCAGGGATAGTCTCGGCTCCCATGATAATGATTGTAGCGCTAACCGCTATAAGCTCATTCTTGGTGCCAAAACTGTACGAGCCTGTCTCTATACTGAAGTTTGTCTTTATAATACTCGGAGGTCTGCTTGGATTATACGGTATTGTGCTGGGTATAATCTTTGTGCTGCTGCAAATATGCTCCTTGTCCAATTTCGGCATCCCCTATGCCGCCCCCATCTCGCCATTTTCCTACAAAGCAATGCGGGATGTCGTCATAAGGGCCGGATGGAGAAAACTCAGCAGGCAAACAGCCGAAATTCATCGGTTGAATGGTGTCACAAACACTTGACAACTGCCCTCTCCGTCACGCCCTCTCCGTCATGCTAACGCATGACACCTCTCCCAAAGGGAGAGGCAAGAACACCCACAGGGTTTGTAAGAGCCACGGTACGCACGGGGGTGCGTACCCTACAACGACACACACAGAGTTTGCGGTAACCAC
>Ga0099364_10004578_pt1 | contig 20900 bp, 16 predicted proteins | sample TergutTh196P3_FD_73070 | JGI IMG/M metagenome (GOLD analysis project Ga0099364, IMG submission 73070) | Microcerotermes parvus P3 segment gut microbial communities from Pointe-Noire, Republic of the Congo - Th196 P3 | ecosystem: Host-associated > Arthropoda: Insects > Digestive system > Gut ... | reverse complement strand
GCTAGCGCTCCTGCTTCACATGCTCCCACCTATCCTACACAATATGTGCCCAAAATCAATGTTAAGTTGCAGTAAAGGTTCACGGGGTCTTTTCGTCCCGTTGCGGGTAGACGGCATCTTCACCGTCACTACAATTTCACCGAGCTCATGGCTGAGACAGTATCCAGATCGTTACACCATTCGTGCAGGTCGGAACTTACCCGACAAGGAATTTCGCTACCTTAGGACCGTTATAGTTACGGCCGCCGTTTACTGGGGCTTCGATTCAATGCTTCTCTTGCGATGACATCCCCTCTTAACCTTCCAGCACCGGGCAGGTGTCAGGCCTTATTCTTCATCTTACGATTTAGCAAAGCCCTGTGTTTTTGATAAACAGTCGCCTGGACCTTTTCACTGCGCCCTACTCGCGTAGGGGTCCTTTCTTCCTAAGTTACAGGACGATTTTGCCTAGTTCCTTAGCCATGGATCACTCGAGCGCCTCAGGATTTTCTCCTTGACTACCTGTGTCGGTTTACGGTACGGGATTCGCAAACCTGAAGCTTAGAGACTTTTCTTGGAAATATGATTACACTCACTATCCACTTCCCCGAAGGGTCATGGTACTATCAAGTTCGGCTCATGGGCGGATTTGCCTACCCAATCAGCGCCTACACTCTTCAACGTACTAATCCGTCAGTACGCGGAGTTGTCACTCTTTCGTCATCCCATCGCAATTTGCGAATGTGCCGGAATATTAACCGGCTGTCCATCGATTAGCCCTTTCGGGGGTCTCTTAGGTCCCGACTAACCCTGATCCGATTATCGTTGATCAGGAAACCTTAGTCTATCGGCGTGGGGGTTTCCCGCCCCCATTATCGTTACTTATGCCTACATTTTCTTTTCTACAGACTCCAACATTTCTCGTCGAAACATCTTCTGCGTCGGTAGAATGCTCCCCTACCAAGCCTCTAAAAGAGGCTTCCATAGCTTCGGTAATATGTTTGATGCCCGATTATTCTCCATGCACGACCGCTCGACTAGTGAGCTGTTACGCACTCTTTAAATGAATGGCTGCTTCCAAGCCAACATCCTAGCTGTCGCTGCAGTCATACCGCGTTCATTCAACTTAACATATATTTGGGGACCTTAGCTGATGGTCCGGGTTCTTTCCCTTTCGTCGCTGGATCTTAGCACCCAGCGGCTCACTCCGTGTATGATGTATCAGCATTCAGAGTTTGTCAGGGGTCGATAGGCGGTGAAGCCCTCTTGCCCTATCAGTAGCTTTACCTCTGACACATCTCTCCACAGGCTGCACCTAAATGCATTTCGGGGAGTACGAGCTATCTCTCAGTTTGATTAGCCTTTCACCCCTACCCACAACTCATCCGAAAACTTTTCAACGTTTACCGGTTCGGTCCTCCATTACGGTTTAGCGTAACTTCAACCTGGTCATGGGTAGATCACAAAGTTTCGCGTCTGCCTCCTCTGACTGCGGCGCCCTGTTCAGACTCGCTTTCGCTTCGGCTACGTGTCTCGATAACACTTAACCTTGCCAGAGAAGAGCAACTCGTAGGCTCATTATGCAAAAGGCACGCCGTCATCCCTTAATGGAACTTGCGTTCCGGGACTCCGACCGCTTGTAAGCGTATGGTTTCAGGTACTATTTCACTCTTCTGTTCGAAGTTCTTTTCACCTTTCCCTCACGGTACTGGTTCACTATCGGTCTCTCAGGAGTATTTAGCCTTGCGGGATGGTCCCCGCGGATTCAGACAGGATTTCACGTGTCCCGCCCTACTCAGGATACTGATAACATATACAAACCTTACGTGTACGGGATTGTCACCCTCTGTGATGCAACTTTCCAGATGCTTCTACTTCGTTTTGTATACATATAACTCAGTCCTACAACCCCGCCGGTGCCGAAACACTGACGGTTTGGGCTCTTTCGCGTTCGCTCGCCACTACTTACGAAATCACTATTGTTTTCTCTTCCTCCGGGTACTTAGATGTTTCAGTTCCCCGGGTTTGCTCCATATCAGGTGCACGGTCTTCAACCGTGCGGGTTGCCCCATTCGGAAATCTACGGATCAACGGATATTTGCTCCTCACCGTAGCTTATCGCAGCTTATCGCGTCCTTCATCGCCTCTGAGAGCCAAGGCATCCTCCATACGCTCTTACATACTTTCTTCAGTTACTTTTGATTTTTTTTACCCGCTATTCTATTTTTGATTTTTGATTTCAGATTTTTGATTGCCTCGCGACAACCGCAATCTAAAAACAAAAATCGGCAAATTTGAATAACATTTTTTTCGATTGTCTTAGATTGACTTTTGATAGTTGAGGTTAGAAAACAAATTTTCAACTTTCAACTTTCAACTTTCAACTTTCAATTCTATCTATTCTCGTTATATATTTTTCCATCATGTCAAAGAACCCATGCCAGCTTTTTTGATTTTTGCACACACATATATTATATGTATATTTTTTTCTAATATCGAAAATCAAAAATCGAAAAAATTTGACGGCACAAAAGTACTGCTTTTTTTTTAATCTGCAAACTTTTTTTAAAAAAAAGTGCATTTTTTTTTAATTTTTTTTTGAAGAAAAATTTAAAATTGTGCACAAAAGCAATGATGGGGCTCATTCTACGACATCCTTAAAGTCATAAAAAAATATTACAGGGTTTGATTCTTCGTTTAACCCCCTTAATTTATCCTTCTTTTCTGCATCTAACGCCATATTGTCAATGTTTTTTAAAAACATATCGAGCATCATAACATCAATAATTTCATAAACGCCTAAATTGTCGAAAAATCTAATATTCATGAGCATTGCGGGGTTTATCCACAAAATGTCATTTATTAATAGCGAGTAATGAAAAACCTCTCTATCATTCAGATTGAGCACTAAAGTTCCGTAAAGACCATTTCCTCTTCCGTAGTTAAAAAATTTGAAATTTGAGCTTTCAACAAAAGTATTTATGTGAAAAATTCGCTGTAAGGTCGATAAATATTCAATTTGTGAAAAAATTTCCGGCTGTCTCAGTGTTTCGTTAATGTCCTGTTCTGTAATCAAATGCCTGCTATTGAGTGTAATTGGCGGGAACATTGGGTCGAGCGGCGTTATTGAGGTCATTAAAATATGCATAAACTTGGGTACGCCATGAATTCTGGCATAAAAAGGCTTTGATTCGTAAGAAATATTCAAATTCCAATTGCTGGACTTTATGTATTGGGACGATTTAAAAAATCCTGATATTCTTTTTCCATTGTTTGGGTCTATTTTCGACAATAAGTAAGCATCGTCATCCTGTGAAAATGGAGTGGTAGCGGCATATATTGCATCTTCAAAAAATTGGATAGCATAAACGTTTGCATTGCTAATTTCCATATTAACAGAGCTTAAGAAGGTTCCTTCCGTTGTATACCTGTGAAGTCTTACGCCATCTGCGATATAAATCTCTTTTTTCTGAGTATCGATGGTAAAATCGGACAATCTTGCGTATTCTCCTGGTCCTCTGCCACGCGTTCCGATTTTTCTCACGAAATTACCGTCAAAATCAAACACATACAAGGCAACTGCTTGCCTACTGTCCAAAACGTAAATATGACCGTCAAAAACCTGTAAGTCATCAACTTGTCCTATAATGCTCTCATCTTTTTTTTCCAAAATTATCATTTGTGGCGGGTTAAACATTTTAGACGCCCGCAATCCAGTTCTGTCTTTTTCAAGTGCGTCAACATGTATTACTATGCCATCAATGTCGTCATTCTTTGACCAAACTTGATCTCTTTGCGGAAAACTACAAGTAGTCAAAACCAAAACAACCAAAACAACCAAAACAGAGTCAACTAAATACCTTTTACTCATATTATTTCATATATTTTAAATTACAAAAGTATTGTTTTTTTTTCAAATCTGCAATATTTTTCAAAAAATATTTCTATCTTTGCCACGATTTTTTGGTTTCGGTCTTCAAATCAAACCATTCAACAAAATTCAATAAATATTGATAAACATGATTAAAGTTCTGACAGTGTTAATATTAGCGATAAACCTTGCGGCGCAGGCGCAACACTCAGTAACGGGCGTTATAAGCGATGGAAATCGCAGACCGGTGCAGGGAGTTGTGGTAACGATAAAAGGTACCACACAAAGCGCTGTTTCTTCAGAAATTGGAAGGTATTCAATAGTGGTTCCCAGCAATGAAACAATACTCGTGTACTCGCTTGACGGAAATATTGTGTCGGAAGTATACGTAAGTACGCAGCGCGAAATTGATGTAAGAATAAATACAAACGTCAGACCGGCGCGAAATAATAATGCGGCAAACGTGCAGCCGGACAGAATTGACCCCGTTTATAACGAATCGACGCGGACAACTCGGTCAACGCCATCTAATGCGCCGTCTAATCAAATACAAGGAGAATTTCGCGTAAGTTTCGATGGTGGATTTATTCGTCAAATTAGCGAGAACAACGCCACAGAAGCCGCAAACAAGGGCAGATTTACATCCATTAGTTTTGGACATAATGTACAACATAATATGAATTTAGGCGTTAAGATTGTAGCAGCCGGAATAAACACCAGAAATTATGATTTTCACTATAGTCAATTTTTTACTATTTTTGCGGCTACGTATACATATTACTTCGGCACATGGGCATTTCCTTTCATACCTTATATTGGAGGAGGGCTTGGCGTAACTAATACTTCATCTTTTCATTCGGACTATCGTGGAAGAAATAATGTAGGAAACACTACGGGTTCTTCACATTTTTTGTTTGAATCTCGAACGGAAATTCGCGAATCAAAGTTATGCGGTTTCGTAACAACAGGAGTTGAATTTGGCAAATTCAGAGTTGCAGCCGAGTATAACATAATACCGGCTTCGCAAGACACAAGAAGATTTTATGACAGCAACGGCACACATTTGAGAACTGATTTCCTTAAATCACGAAACGGTTTTTTGGCTGTTACCGTAGGATTTTTCATTGGCGGCGGCAAACGTACAGCAAATACAGCAAACGACAAAATACAATAATTCAGAAGGTTTATGTATATGAACAGAAAGTTTTTAATAATAATAGTTATAGCAGCAATGTTTGCGGCAAAAGCAACGGAAGCATTTTCACAGGTAAAAGGAAAAGTTCGCGGAGGTTTTGAAATTGGATTAACCGGCAGTACAGAAGGACAATTGGGTTTTGGCTACATAGGCATGATTCTCGGAGGCAATATCCAAGATAACATGAATGTTGGAATTAAGTTTGGTTATGGCAGTATTCATAGTTATGAAATAAACGCTAATTGGGTATCTGAATCTTCAAAATCTTTCATGAAATTTGCGGGTTTTTATAACTATTACTTCATTTCGCGGTCAAATTTTTTTATGCCTTTTGTTGGAGGCGGGTTTGGTCTTTATGGTATGCAGTATCGCGTAGTAAGCAGAGAAGAAGGCGACAAATTTGGCGGATTTCTGACGGCGGGTTTTGAGTTATGGAAATTCAGGCTGGCAGCGGAATATAACCTGATTCCCGCTTCAAAATTTACGCGAGCGATAACAGTTTACAATCCTCAATTAATGACAACCAGAATCTCGCATAGAGAAGTCAAAATATCCAATAGTCATTTTACCATAACTGCCGGTTTTTATTTTGGCGGCGGTAACAGGAAAAAAGAAGCAGCAACAAATTTACAACATTAGTTATTATAAGCAGACCATAGGAATGAAAAATAATCTTAAAAATAAAAAAATATGCGTGTTGTGGGTTTTCTTTTTCCTGATTTCGTTCGTCTCATATGGTCAGGATGCGCCTCCACAGGCTACAATTGTCAGTCCGCTTAACGGTAGTGTTTTTAATGAGTCTCAAATCAGGGTTGTTTTTGTTGTTTCAGGCTCTGAACCACGCTCTGCAAGGATATTGGTAAACGACCGAGCCGTACAACTGCTCACCGAAGTAACCATCGGCGAAAACACTGTAATAGTAGACGTTCCCGAGCGCGACAGCAAAATATCTGTGATTGTGCAAAACGAGTTTGGCGCAAGCGCTCCGGCAACGGTCAATCTTATACGCGATGAGCGTATTTTTAAACCTTCGCTCTATGTTTTGGCTATTGGCGTTAGCAACTACGATAATCCTGCGTTGCGCTTGCAGTTTCCCGCTAAGGATGCCTCCGATTTTACGCAGACAATAATGCGTCAGGCAGGACTGATGTATGAAAGCGTGGAAGTGCGACTGCTCACCGATAGAACTGCAACGGCAGAAAATATTCGCGATGGCTTGCAATGGCTTCAAACCGAAACCGCGCACCGCGACATTGCTATGCTGTACATTGCCGGACACGGCATAAACGACAATACGGGCGATTTCTTCTTCATGCCCGTTGCTGCCGACCTCAACAGAATTTATGCAACCTGCATCAGCTATGCCGACATAAAACGTACTGTGGACGCGGTAGCGGGGAAATTGCTCGTGTTTATGGACGCCTGTCACTCGGGTAACGTTCTCGGCTCGGTTCAACAACGTTCAGCAGTAATTGCGCGGGCAGTAACCGAATTATCCGATGCCGACAATGGCGCAATAGTTTTTACCTCGTCAACAGGCAATCAGTTTTCGTTAGAATCGCCCGAATGGAACAACGGCGTATTCACAAAAGCATTAGTTGAAGGCTTAAACGGCGCGGCTGACATGTTAGGCAGAGATGTAGTTACAGTAAAAAGTTTAGAATATTACGTAGCCAACCGCGTTAAGGAACTGACGCAAGGACAACAGGCGCCCACGACAATTATTCCGGGCAGCGTTCCCGATTTTCCCATAGCCGTTGTAACAGTTAAGGTTGACGTAACAATAAGAGTAGAAGAGCCTACGCGTAGTACGACTAACAGAGTTCAAAGTTCACAAAGAATACTCACAGGCAGCGAAGATTATGCGTTGCTGCATTTTTATCGCCCATGGGATATTGTTGGCTCAACGTTAGGTGTTGAAGTATTTCTAAACGGCGGTAGAATTAGCGTGGTGGGTAACAATTCAAAAGTTAGCGTACAGATAAATAATCCTGCAAACAGCACATTAAGCGCAACGTTCCAAAATGTTTCAGACAGAGTAAGACGGCGACAGCAAACCGATTCACGAATAGCATTAAATATAGAACCCGGACGCGAGTATTTTATTCGTGTCTCGCATACAGTTAACTCGCTAACTGCCGGCATTGTAAATAATATGACGGGAGCGGCAAGTTCAAGCGCCGCCGGCGCTACTCCCAAACTTGAAATACGTGATAATGAGAACATTGGCAGAGCAGAATTTGATAACATAGTAGATAATCAGTAATAATAATAAATCTTAAGCACAATGAAAAAGATTTTTAATGTAATTTTAGTAGCAGCAGTTGTTATTTTGTTTTCTTCCTGTTATGGAAGGCATTTAGCAAACACAAACAATGTAAACAACAATGTAACAAATGTTGTTTTGCAGTCCAATAATTATAGGGTCGTCAGCAAAGTCACGGGACGGGCTGAAGGCACAATTATTTTGGGTTTGGGCGGCAGTTTTCGTCCATTAATCGAAAACGCGAGGAGCGATATGTTAAGGTCTGCAAATTTAATTGGCAGCTCCAGAGCGTTGATTAACGAGGTCGTCGAGTTTAATACCCGAATGATATTGTTTAATTTCGTGGTAATCAACTCCGTGACGGTTTCGGCTTATGTGATTGAGTTTACGCACTGAATATTTTTTGAAAAAAATACATTTTTTTTCTTAAAACATTTTTTTTTTCAAAAAAAAATATCTATCTTTGTCGCTGCATTGGTTCGGAATATTTCCGATGAAGAGGGAACTGGGTGAAAATCCCGGACAGACCCGCTACTGTAAGTCCTATGCAACGTTTTGACAAACACTTTTGCCACTGTTTCCAAAAGGAATGGGAAGGCAGTTCAGAACGGGGACAAGTCAGGAGACCTGCCAGTGCAAGCTGTTGACAGGCGAAAGATTTTATACGTGTTTGTATTCGCAAGTCTACAGGTTTTAAGCCTTCGAGGAATGGGGCTTCGAAAACAAATGCAAATCTGCATATTTCCATTTGATTTCACTTTTTCCAAAAGGCTAGTTGTTTTAACAGAGCAAATGGGCGTTGTTTAAATGCAATGTTCTCTGCTCCAAGCAAATAGTTGATATGATGTGTTTTTTCAAACATACATGTTTATGGGTAAGGAAAAGTATGTGCATCTTGATGGCGGCACACCTGCACTTAACGCCTCTGAACGCTCAGCAAACCACAAGTGGATATAGCTCTGAGCAAAATTCAGACGCATCCGAAACTTTTTCAATCGAAGAGGTTGTAGTGATGGGAGGCAACAGATACAGGGAAGTTATTCCGGCACAACGACTATCGGGCAAGCAACTCGATGCGTTGAGCAGCTTTTCTGTGGCTGATGCTATACGCTATTTTTCGGGCATCCAAATAAAGGACTACGGAGGCGTTGGCGGACTGAAAACTGTTGATATCCGCAGTATGGGAACGCATCACATGGGAGTTTTCTACGATGGCATACAGCTTGGTAATGCACAAAACGGACAAATCGACTTAGGAAAATTTTCATTAGACAATATCGAAGAGATTTCGCTGTTTAATGGTCAGAAAAGCGAAATTTTCCAATCGGCAAAAGATTTCGGCTCATCCGGTACTATTTATCTGCGAACAAGAAGACCAAAATTCGATGACGGCAAACGAACCAACGTTGTTACAAATTTTCGTACCGGCTCGTTCCATTTGCTCAACCCGTCAATGTTGTGGGAACAAAAAATAAACAATGATGTATCGTCATCTCTTAACGCAGAATACATCTATTCATCGGGTAAATATCCGTTTCGTTATCGTAAATTATTGCCCGACAAGACAGTAGCGTGGGACACGACCGCCATACGCCAGAACGGTGATATTAATTCTATGCGCATCGAAGGCTCTATTAACGGCGTTACAGCAAATGGGAACTGGCACGCCAAGACATATCTTTATGACTCGGAAAGAGGCATTCCGGGTGCGATAGTCAATAATATTTGGAAAAATTCGCAAAGACAGTGGGACAGAAGTTTTTTCATACAAATGTCGGCAAAGAACATTGTACTTCTGCCGGAAAAATATGAAATGATAGCTAACGCGAAGTATGCAAACGATTGGATGCGATATCTCAACCCCGACACAACGCTGATGTATATCGACAATAGTTTTAGACAACACGAAATATATTTCTCATTGGCAAATAAATACTCGCTCACACAAAGTTGGGATATTAGTTTTGCCACAGATTATCAGCACAATAAATTAAAATCAAGTCTTGTCGACTTCGTTTCTCCTGTGCGAAATACTGTGCTTGCGGCGCTGGCTACAGCTTTTGAATGGAAAAAATGGAAAACACAGCAAAGCGTTTTAGCAACTTTTGTTTTTGAAAACACAAACTCGCAGAATAATATGAAGCCTGCGCACAAAACCAAATATACCCCTGCTGTTTTTATTTCATTCAAGCCCTTTGAACGTTCTGAATTATTTTTGAGAACATTCTACAAAAAAACATTTAGAATGCCAACATTTAACGACCTGTATTACACCTACATAGGCAATATAAATCTCAATCCGGAATATACAACTCAATACAATTTTGGGATTCTATATGAAAAAAACTTTGCGAAAAGCGTTGTCAGCACGTTAAACATTACCGCAGATGCCTATTACAACGAGATTACGGACAAAATAGTCGCTATTCCAACAGGCAGCGGGCAATATCGTTGGATGATGGTAAATCTGGGATATGTACAAATTCGCGGAACAGATTTATCAACTCAGGCTGCATGGCATTTACCTGCTGATATTCAACTTATAACAGCTTTGAACTACACATTCCAAAAAGCTCAAGATTTTACCCCGGTAAGAACTCCGGCAGAGGAAATAGCCTACGGCGGACAAATTGCGTACATCCCATGGCACAGTGGCTCTTTGATTACGAACATATTGTGGCGTTCATGGAACTTTAACTACAGTTTTGTTTACGTTGGAGAGCGTTATCACAACTCGGCAAATACTCCTGAAAACCGTGAACTGCCTTGGTATACTCACGATTTGACATTTAGCAGGGTGTTCAAATTAAAAAAAAACATAATCAAGGGTAATTCTGCTGAATGTAGAATATCAGCTGAAATCAATAACATTTTTAATCAACAATACGATGTTATATTGAATTATCCTATGCCCGGTCGAAATTATAAATTCATTTTAAAAATTATTATATGAAAAATCTTAAAAAAATCATTTTATCATCTATCACGCTAATAGGTCTTTGCGTGATTTCATGCCGCGATGAAATGGAGGTTAATGCGCCCGAAATCGTTTCTGTAGCGTCGCCCGAAGGCTCGTCTGCCGGAACTATGCTTGGTTTTTATCTCCTGAACGAAGGCAATATGGGCAGCAACAAGGCAACGCTCGACTTTTTCGATTTCATCGAAAACAACTATCATCGAAACATTTTCGCCCACGCAAACCCTACGGTGCCGAAAGAATTGGGTGATGTTGGCAACGATTTGGCAATCTACGGGTCTAAATTGTATGCAGTGATAAATGTGTCCAACAAAATTGAAGTTATGGATAAGCGGACTGTGCGGCGATTAGGACAAATAAATATACCCAATTGTCGCTACATAAAATTTCACGACGGTTACGCCTACGTAACGTCATACGCGGGTCCCGTCAGATTAGACCCGCACTACGAACAGAGGGGATATGTGGCAAAAGTAGACACTGCAACCTTTGAAGTGGTAGCCACTTGTTTGGTAGGGTTTCAGCCTGACGATTTAGAAATTGTAGGCGAAAAAATTTACGTTGCAAATTCGGGAGGGTACAATATCAATGCATACGAAAGTACCGTATCTGTTATTGATATTGCAACATTTACAGAAATAAATCGGATAGAAGTGGCAGAAAATCTGCACCGTATGCTGATGGATAATCACGGTGTTTTGTGGGTAAGTTCGCGAGGTAATTATTACGAAACACCGTCTATGCTTCACTGGATTGATTTATCCAACGACGTTTTAGGCGGAACAATTGAAGCGCCTATTTCGGGCATGACCATCGTTGGTGATTCGCTATATTTCTACGGCGCTGATTTTAATTACATTACATTTGAATGGAAGATTAATTTCGGAATAATTGATGTGGTAAAAAAAGAAATTATCACACGAAATTTTCTTGCCGATGGAGCAGAAAAGAAATTTGTTATGCCTCGCGGGATTATGGTAAATCCGACAAACAAAGACATATATCTGACTGATGCGGCAAATTTTGTACATCCCGGAATGTTGTTTTGCTTTGACAGACACGGTAAAGAAAAATGGAGTGTTCAAACCGGCGATATACCCGCGCATTTTGCGGTGCTGTACGAGTGATTTTAACAATATTTGAAATTATTTAAATTTATTAACAATAGCACATAATACAATGTATATTTTAAAAAAATCTATTTCGCTGACAACAATATTTTTGTTGCTCTCTAAGTTCATTAACGCTCAATCCGAGCACACTTTTGCTATCACTGTTCCGAAAGACGCTACTGTTTTTGTCGGAGAAAAAGACCGTAGCGTTGATGTTTTAGGCGTTTTTCTGCAAACTTCTTACATCCCTTTCGTTGAAAAGTACGCCGTTTATAAAGTTAACGATGGTGAAAACAGTATTTGGTACTACAATGTTACGGGAACTCACAACTATCGCATTAAATACCCTGCCGGTATCACACAAGTAGGCGTATTCACACCCAATGCAAACAATATTGGCGCCGGAACCGAATTAGTCTTTACCATTGAGCAACTCACTGCACATAATCCCAAAAAGTTAGACAGAGACGTAAACAGTCTCAATGGCAGAAATGTTGCAGATGTTTTTATTAATATTAACCCTCAGGGGCATTTGATTTTGTCGCCCGATGCCACTTTCCAGATAATAAACTGTCGCAATTGGCAAGCGGTTGATAATGACGTAAATAACTATTTTATTGAGCCGGATTTTAAATATGAGGTAATCAAAGAAAATGGCGAGCCGGATAACACAGTGATTACTGTAGACGACAACGGTTTAATTACGGCAATTGGCGAAGGAACAGCAATAGTGTTGATTACATACGATGCGATGGTAGCGCGCCATACAACTAACGTCGGCAACAATGGCAACGCATTTTTCGGCGCCATATTGCCCGAAAATACCGGCGTATTTGTTGTGACAGTGGGCAATACCATCGACAACAATATAGACGGCAGAATGTTCATAAATCGGTATTGGAATGACGTCGATGAAAATGAGGGTGTTAGAATTGACGCCGAACACGATGTGCTTTACTATGAGGCTGAAAATGGCAGTTTTGATTTTACGTTTACGCCTACAGGCGTTGCAGAAGTATATACAGCAAAACCTGCAATCAGCCAAAACACATTGTCATTCAGCGGCTTTGACAACGATGGAGTAACTGCAAATGACGATGGTAGTTATACTGTAAGTCTATATCACGGGCGAAATATAATCAAACTTGTTTCGCCAAGCGGCAACGCCATATTTCAGGTTATTTCCGCAAAACCGGTAACTTACACCGTCAGCAACGTTACTAATCCCGGCGAAAACTTTTTGCCCGGCGATGAGGCGTCTATTGTGTTCAAAACGCTTTATCATCCGGCAAACAAACTTTCGGGGATATACAACATGTCAGCAGGAATACAGTATACAGGCGAGATAGTTAACTTGCCGCTATACTTAGGTCCCGGACAATACGCCTTTGCGAGTAGAGCGCAGGAATACAAAGTTACTATTCCTACAGATTTTAGAGGCAACGAATTTGTCCTTACCAACGGCGTTATCAGAGTAACCGGCTTTGGTAGTCCTTTCGGAGCGCATCGTCAAATTACGCGTCAAGATGGAATAAATCTCAATTTTAATGCCGATGTACGAACCGTATTTAGCGGCTCGTTGCCCGACATACATCTCAAAATGAAAGACATTGTTACAACAAACAATGCTGTTTTTTCTTGCGAGACAACAAATAAAACTACCCTGAACGTTTACCCCAATCCGTTTGTTGACCACATAGTAGTGGAAACAGATAGAAACGATTATGCGACGATTTACAATATTTTGGGACAAGCATTGATACAGACTCCCGTAAAAACCGGCAAAAATCATATCGAAACGGCTGTATTACCACAGGGAATGTACATAGTAAGAGTTCAAACAAATTATTTAATTATTTATAAACATTAGTAATCATGAAAAGAGTGTTTTTTTATTTAGCTTTAACAGCAATTTTGACCACAAAATGTGGCGATGACAATGGCGGTGACAAAATTGACAATAATTTGCCAAACAATAACGACGAGCCGCCAAAAGAGCAGGAAACAGTAACCACTGGTTTGTGGATATTGTCGGAAGGAATCATGAATTCAGGAAACGGGCAATTGGCTTATTACGCTTACAATTCGGCTACCGACCAATTTGTTCCCGATGCAACAAAACGTTTTCAAAACTTTGGCGAAACGCCAAACGACCTTTTGATTTACGGTGCAAAGATGTATGCCGCTATACAAGGCTCTGGCGCAAATGACGGCATGGTGCGGGTAATTAACCCTTTTACCGGCGAAAAAATTGAAGAAATAGTTATTAATCACGATGGTTTTGAGCAACAGCCGCGCCGTTTGGCGGCAAGCAGCGGTAAAGTTTTTGTTACTCTAATGTCTGGAGCTGTCGCGCAAATAGACACCGCTTCATTTGTTACGCAAGTCACAGAACTATCCGGAACACATTCAGACGGTATTTGCGTTAACGGACAATTGCTTTACATTTGTAATTCCGGATTTGGCGAGGGAAATACCGTATCGGTAGTAAGTATTTCGGGCTTTACTGAAATTGACGTAATAAACGTGCCTTACAATCCCGTAAATATTCTGAGTATCGGCAACGACGAACTGTTTTTGAATACAGCATTCGTGTGGACAGGACCAGCCGAAATGACTCTGGCAAAGGTGCATGTGCTGAATACTGTTTCCAAAACGATAACTGAAACATTAGAAATCGGAGTAGAGAGCATAGTTGCAGGAAAAAACTACATATATGGCGCAGCAGCAGACTGGAGCACAATGGGCAGTATACTGAAAAAAATATCAATTACCGACAAAATTGTAAGCGAATTTAATGAATCCTCAGGCAATTATATGCACGGATATAAGTTGTCTATGAATCCGGTAACCAACGAAATTTTTCTCACTCAAATTATGGGAGACAATGTGTGGCGTTTCAAGGAAGACGGAACACTGATAGAAACAATTACGGTTGGACAACAAAACGGCACGGCAATAGTGTTTGTGAATATTGCGAATCACTAAGATTGTATATGGGTATGCAGCAACGAAAATTTGGAAAATAGCAACGATTAATAATTCATGCAACATTCAAAAAAAAATGCAATTTTTTTTTATTTTTTTGTAACCTTTTGGAAAAATATACGTATACGATAGTAGGGCAGAAAGTTGGTATGGAATTGAATCAGAAATTGCGGAGGTTGTTAATGAAAAATAGCCTACGCTTGGTTGAGCGGTACATCGTTTTGTGCATGCTATTTTTTGTCATAAACGTCTGTTTGTCAGCATCTCAAGATAACAATTTGGGCAAAGAGATGCCGATTCCTTATGATTTTCCTGACGGATGGAGCAGAAGCGGCGACCCAGCATACATCATCCGGATAGATTCAGCAGAAAACCAGACCGAAAAATATTCTATTTTTATAGAGGCGCCAGATTTTGTAAATTCAGAGGCGCATGGGCGCGCATATTTGAAAATTCCGCAAAAATATGATGGTCAAATGGTTACGCTTAAAGCTTCAATGAAAATTGAAGGGAATACGCAGCCGGTCGGACTCATTCTCTCGATGCTAAATATCGAAGGAAATACAATGCACATAAGAAATACGGAGTCAGATGGGCTCATGGGAACAAGCGAATGGCAAGAATATACAGTATCGCTTTTACTGTCTGAACATGTAACACATATCGTTGCGGCTGTGCGGCTCAACGGTCCGGGTAAACTATGGGTAGAGAATTTAGAAATTCTCGTTGATGGCGAGCGGCTCTCATCTGCGAAACCCAGAAAACGTTCTCAATGGGATTTTGAATTTGCAAGAGGCTCAAAAATTCAAATCGCAGAATATACGCCTCAAATGCTGTATAATCTGGAAATACTGTGCAGAGTTTGGGGATTTCTTAAATATTACCATCCAGTGGTCGCCGATGGGTATTATAACTGGGATGCAGAACTGTTTAGGATTATGCCGACAGTACTTAAAGTTGATAACAGACAAGAACTAAACAAGATTTTGTTGCAATGGATTGAAAATCTGGGAACTGTTTATGCAAACGGAGCAAAAGAAGAAACGCCGGAATATTTGATAAAATTCAAACCTGATTTTGAATGGATAAACGCCGAAAATTTTGACGTTGAATTAACGGAATTACTTTTGAAAATCAGAAATGCAAAACGAACAAATGCCAATTTTTATACTTATTTTCCTCTTAACGAAATAAAGTACGCAAGTGTAGATTATGAAAACGATGCGGGGCTTCGTTTGTTGGCGTTGTTTAGATACTGGAACTCAATACAGTATTTTTATCCATACAGGTATTTGATAGATACAGACTGGAACGAAATCCTTACAGACTTTATCCCAAAATTCCTCGAAGCGACCAATGAAGAAAAGTACAGAAAGACTGTTACCAAGTTGATAACACAGATTTGTTCGTATGATGCTTTTGCTCATGGCACATTTTTTGGTCGTTTCCAAGAACATTTCTTAACATATCAATTATCTTATATCGAAGGCAAAGTAGTAGTTACAGATTATTTGTCAGATGAATCAAATGATAGCGCTTTAAAAATAGGCGATATAATAGAACGTGTTGATGGAAATCTGGTAGACGACATTATTTATGAACGTTTACCATACACTACCGGCGCTAATGAGACTGCAAAGATAAACCATATAGTCAAGACAATACTACGTTTAAAATCAGGTGATTATCTGGATGTTGAAATAATCCGGGATGGAATAGCGCTAAAACGTACACTAAACTATCCGGCATCACGATTTTTACCGGCTTCGAAGAAGGAGGCTTACAGTTTATTAACACAGGATATCGTTTACATACACATAGAAAGCTTCACACATGAAATAATGCCCGATATCATAAAAACATTAAGAGATGCTAAAGGCGTAATTTTAGATATGAGAAGTAGCCAAATTCTTCCTTATATTGATTTAATTTCTCTATTCTTGCCCGAACCAACTAAATCCCGCAAAATAATCAATACTAATCGCATTAATCCGGGTATGTTTACCATTAGTTTTGAAAATGAAGGAGGTAACAGAAATTTTTATTACGATGGCAAAATTGTCATAATAGTAAACGAAAAAACAAGGAAAGGCGGTGAGGATTTAACAATGAGGTTACAACAAAACTCCAATACTTTTGTTATTGGCAATCACACGGCTGGCACAGTGGGACTAGAAGCTAATATCCCTCTACCCGGAGGTATTTCAACATTGTTCCCTGTTACTGGTTTTTATTACCCTGACGGTCGCCAACTACAAAGAATTGGTATCGCTATAGATGAGGAAATAAAACCGACGCTGCAAGGAATAATAGAAGGAAGAGATGAACTGCTCGAAAGAGCGATAGAAATAATTGAAAATGAATAGACAAGAGACAGTTTTAACCCAACGTGCCATCCTATATTCATAAACACCACATATTCAGAACACTACATATTGTCAGATTCATTTATGGGGGACTACTGCTTTTTACATCAATGTACCTGTTTAGTCTATTATGTATTGAATCCCATTTTGCCTCTTATGAATAATGCAGGCTATGACGTCAATAACGAAGTTTTATTGTGTGATTTTAGTTCGAGAAGTGTTTTTTTTATCACAAAGTACACGAAGATTTTCCATCATACTTTAACCTTATATGCCATCAACGCATTTCCGTGTCGGATATACAAAACACCTCTATATATAATCGGATGCGCCCAGTGAGAACCTGTACCTAATGTTACATTGAAACTGCCCATCAGTTCAAAACCGTTCGGGTTTGGTCTAACTAAATTCATTGTGCCCCTTTCACTATAACAATATAGCATGTTATCTGCAGCAATAACGTTGCACGGAGCGAGTTCGCTTACCTTGTATTTTATTTCGCCGGTATTCCAGTCCACGCAAAACCAACTTCTATCAGTTTGTCCCGAAGCGTATATGTAGTTGTTTATCCTCACAGCGCCACCCATTTGGGTGTCCAATTCCGGTATTTCCCATACCAATTCAACTGATTTTCCGCCATTTTTCAGGCGAAGCATAATAGCTCCACCGCCATCGCCGGTAGGTGAAAAAATCATGCCGTTGTGGTAAAGTGGAGTATTTGGATGATTGTTGAAGCGGCTTTTTCGTTGAAACGACCATAATTTTTCGCCCGTATCAACGTTCAATGCAATGATGTAATCAAACATTGATGTAACAATCATTGGCACATCTTGATCGCTAATAAATTGCGGTGAACAGTAGGCTGAAAGGGTGCCTTCGCCTCTCGACGACCAAACTAACGCGCCTGAATTTTTGTTCAACGCCACAATGTTGTTTCTTGTGCCTCCGGGTGTCATAATGATTTTGTCGCCTACAATCAAAGGCGATTCAGTTGCTCCCCAAGTGAGGTTTGTACCGTCAAAATCTCTAAACAGATTTTTCGTCCAAAGCGTCTCAAGAGTGAGTTCATCCAAGCAAAATAGATTTCCGAGAGCGTTGTATACATACAGTTTTCCATCATCAATAGTGATAGTAGACCGCGGCCCGTTATGCCCGCTATTCCACTCATTGCCAATCTCTTTGCTCGTTAATAAAAGCCCGTTGAGGTCAAACATATAGAGCATAAGTTTGTCATCGGTAAGCCCGGTAATGTATATTTTTTCGTTGGCTATTGATGGCGAAGAAAAACCCTCGCCTAATCCTTCGAATGACCATAATAATTGCGGACCGTCGTATGACCATCTTTTCATCAATCTGGTTTCATGGTATATTCCATCGCGATTTTCACCGCGCCACTGCCAGTTTCTCGTGGTATCTGCTATTGCTTCCTGAAGGGAAGAACGACGTTGCCTTTCCGATTGCTGATTTCTTTGCTGGCAAGACAACAACAGTCCAGAAATCACAGTGTAAAATAATAACTTACGCATTTTTTCGAAATAAAATTAAATTTTCAACTACTTCTTTTAACGTGCGGAAAGCGTATTTATTGTGGCGTTGTTATTTTTTTTTGCATACCCACGATAAAAAGAAAATTTGTTTTGTTCGATAATTTTTTATTACTTTGCAGTTTTAATCATGCCTGTTTTTATGCAATTTATAGAAACCCAAAACCTAACCGGAATAATCATCGGCATAGTTACGTTCCTGATTATAGGGATTTTTCATCCTTTGGTAATAAAGGGCGAGTACTATTTTGGCATAAAATGCTGGTGGGCGTTTTTGCTGCTTGGTGTCTGCGGGATTATTGCCGCCCTGCTGATAAACAACGTCATCCTGTCTGCTTCGTGCGGAGTGGTTGCTTTTTCAGCGTTTTGGAGCATCGGCGAACTGTTCCAACAGCGCAAACGTGTTGAAAAAGGGTGGTTTCCGAAAAAACAAAAATGATGTCACAAAAAAAAATAAAAAAAATGCAAAAAAATTTTTTATATCAAAATTTTTCTCTATCTTTGTAGCGTCAAAAATAAACATGTAGAGTAGTAATAAAATATCTAAAAAATTGTATGAAATTACCTAATGCTGAAGAACTTCTGATGAAAATTATTTGGAAATGCGAAACCGCATTCCTAAAGGACATCATGGTTCATTATCAGGAGCCCAAACCGGCTACCACCACAGTTATCACATTGCTAAAAAGACTGCAGGACAGGGATTTTGTGGGATACAGGCTGTTTGGCAATTCGCGGCAATATTACCCCATTGTGAGCAAGGATGAGTATTTTAGCGGGCATTTGAACGGCATCGTGAAAAATTTCTTTGAAAATTCACCATTGCAGTTTGCGTCGTTCTTCACTGCTACCGGCAATTTGTCGGCAACGGAGTTGGAAGACCTGAAAAAAATAGTCGAAAAAGAAATAAAAAAGAGGAAAAAATGATAGTATACATTCTTAATATGACTGCCTGTGCGCTACTGCTTTACGCATTTTACGTATTGTTGCTCGAAGAGGAGCGGATGCACCGCTTCAAACGGATATACCTGTTGGGTAGCCTCGTTTTTTCAATATGCGTGCCGTTTGTTACCACTTCCGTTGAAATGCCGTATATACCACTGCATATCGCAATTTCCGAAAATGTAAGCACGCCCGTAAACTTCGACCAAACAGTTAGTTATACAAATTCTGAAAATTTTGAAACCTCTGAACATTCAGTCATACCTGTAAATTCCGAATTGTTCGAACATTCAGCTATGCCTGAACACGATGAGTATATTTCAGCCTATCAGTCGTTTACACAGATTGAAGAAACTTCGTTTTCGCCGTTCACAATAAATTATCCTTTGCTGTTATTGGTTGTTTATCTTGCTGTTGCTGCATTTTTTCTTTTTCGCTTGGCGCTATACAGTCGAAAGATGCTTGTTCGCGGACAACGAAATGCCTGTATGGACTACCACAACGCAAAAGTTGCGCTTATTGACGAAAAAATACCGCCTCACAGTTTTTGGCATTACATTTTTATTAATCGCCACGACCACAACAATGGCGCAGTGGCAGACGAAATTATCACTCACGAACTTGCGCACGTCAGGCAGCGACACAGTTTGGATATTTTGTTTGTCGAACTGTTGATTGCCATCGCATGGTTTAACCCTGTTTTATACATGTTTAGAAAAAAAATCAGACAAAATCACGAGTTTTTGGCTGACCACGTTGTTATCGAAAACAATGCAGAATGTATTCCTGTCTATCAGACGGTTATGATTAACTGTATAACGCAAGTCGAGGGAACAGGCATAGCGTCCGATTTTAGTTTTTCTTTTTTGAAAAGAAGATTTTTAATGATGAGTAAAAACACGTCAAAATTGGGAGCGGCGTGCCGAAGCGTTGCGTTAATTCCGGTATTTTTTGTCGCATTTTTCTATTTTTCGGCAAATGCAAATGCAAGTCTTGTAGACGGTGGTTTTTTAGAACAGGAAGATGTTGAAGTATACGCAGATATTATTGAAATAGAGACTGATATCGAAGAAACGGAAATCGCTGTCGAAGAAGTTACAGAAGTCGTTTTAGTTGCTCAAGCGCCTGTTTTTTCAGTTTTCGGTCAAACCGAAATAAATACTGTTGCCCAAGCGTCGGTAACTTTACCCGACAAAGCGCGTGTGATATTGCGGGGAAATATTATCGGTCAGTTTACCCACGACAGATATATTTTTCGCGATGCTACCGGCGAAATAGCCATCAAAATAAAACAGGACAGATGGCGTGGCTTAACCGTTGGAACAGAGAATGTAGTAGAAATATTCGGCGATTTCAAAAGAGACAAGAAAAATTGGCAGTTAGTGTATGTAGATGTAAAACAGATAGTTGGCAGTCAGTAGTTTTTCATATATTAAAAATGTAGTAGCAAATGGCAAATCTTTATATCATAGCAGGTTGCAACGGAGCGGGTAAAACTACCGCATCTTTTTCTGTTTTGCCGGAAATGCTTGGCTGTCGTGAATTTGTAAATGCCGATGAGATAGCCCGTGGCGTTTCGCCTTTTCAGCCCGAAAAAGTTGCAATAGAGGCTGGGCGTATTATGCTGAAGCGGATGAAGGACTTAACCGCGCAAAAAGTT
>Ga0099364_10004577_pt1 | contig 20903 bp, 15 predicted proteins | sample TergutTh196P3_FD_73070 | JGI IMG/M metagenome (GOLD analysis project Ga0099364, IMG submission 73070) | Microcerotermes parvus P3 segment gut microbial communities from Pointe-Noire, Republic of the Congo - Th196 P3 | ecosystem: Host-associated > Arthropoda: Insects > Digestive system > Gut ... | reverse complement strand
GCTTTTTCAACAAAGGATAAAAATAAGCGCTTAATCTGAAGTATCCGATATTGTTAAGATAACTGATAGCGCGTTGTTCGTCCTGAATTGACAATCCTTTAGTTTTCAGCGCCGGAATTAAATCTTGCGGAAGGGTAAAATTTTGATTAAATGCAATTTTCATACAAAGAATTATAAAAAAAACGACCCGCCTGATTTAAGCATTGTAAAGAGGCTCGGCGGGTACTGACGGGGCAAAGATACAACCATTATTTGAATGAACAAATTTTTTTTGAAAAACAATTACTGTTTCTTTATTAAGTGCTGTAATTGCGGGTATTCGGTAATCCGTTTGAGTTCGTCGGCTACGATTTGTTTTACGTACAACTTTATTTGGTTGTAATTCCATTCGATGTCTTCCTGCATGGTATCGTTGCCGCTGTCGTCTGTAAAAATGGTAACAACAGGGAGTTTTTCATACGCCTTTGCTGTCCGCTCGGTGAATGATGCAGGAGGTGCGTTCGCGGGCAAAGGCGCAGCATCAGGCACGGTAACAGCCACCCCCGACGCCGTACCAGCCGTACCGCCCACCTATCCGCCCCGTATCACAGGTTCCGCATGGATGAACCTGACCGTGGGCTACGCCGCTACTTCGACCAATGCGTTCACCATCACAGGCACAACGCCTGTTACGGTAACAAAACTGTCCGGCAACGACCTTATCACATGGAACAATACGGATAAAACGCTGGATATTGCCGAAGGACTGCCTGTTGGCGTTTACGAGGTCAGGTTACGCGCCTCAAACAGCGCTTCGACCTTCACATTCACTTTCGTATTGACGGTCGAAGAAAGTGTCTATTATATAGACAATCCTGTCGTCATAGGAGGTACTGTCACCGTTCAAACCGCCACCACCAATCCGTACCTTGCTGTCGAAGGCGAAACGGTTACGCTGACCGTCACCCCCGCCGAAGGCTACGAACTGGCATCCCTCAGCGTCATCAGTACAGACGGAATGCATTCCGTCTCTACAACAGGCACAGGCATGACGCGCACTTTCACGATGCCCGCACATCATATCGCTGTCGCAGCAACGTTCCGCGACCTGCGCGTAAGAATGAACAATTGATAATTGACAATGGACAATTAAAGGCATGGACGGTCAATGGAGCGCTTTATGTGAGTGGTTTGACGCAGGGCGCATCGTGGAGTGTGTACAACATCCTCGGCACGCTGGTCTATCAGGGCGTAGCCTCATCAGACAAAGCCGAAATTCCATTACCCGGAAAAGGGATATATATTATAATAAATGGGAAAGAAAGCATAAAAACAGTCATTCCTTAACCGACTTTTTGACGCTTTACAGAACAGGGCAGGCATCGAGCCGCTATGGGCAGCAACCGGCATGGTCATGCTGAAAAGCATCATCCGTTTTATCTTCCGGCTGTCCGTATTGTTAGTTTCCATCGCCATAATCTTACTGTTCATCAGTCGTTTAATTATTTTTAACTATTAGAAAACCAGCTCAAAATGTTAAAAAACCTTAAATCTTTCGTTTTCCAACTTTTCAATGCAGCGAAATTCATTCAGATCTCGTCATTATAAGTGAGAACCCTTAATGTGCAATAATATGAAAGCAATAACGAAGACCGTTCTTTTTGTTCTTGTTTTATTGGGAGTATCCTGTAGTGATTCGGTAAAAGATACCGTATCCTATATGGCCAATGTACCTGTATACGTGAGCAGGGATGAGTTCAGGTCTGCTACCAAAGTAGAAACGACCCGTCCGTTGCAGAATCCCGGCAAAATATGTTTGTATGGTGATTATCTCTTTATTAATGAGGTAAATGAAGGGATACATGTGATTGATAATTCCGATCCGTCATCACCTCGGAATGTTGCATTTATTGAGATTCAGGGCAATATTGATCTGGCAGCCAAAGATGGGATCCTTTATGCCGATAATTTAGTTGATATGTTGTTGTTTGATATTTCAGATCCCCAAACTCCCACATTGAAACACCGTATGGAAGGCGTGTTTGCCGGCGTATTACCTGCCACGCACAACGATTATCCTGTCAGTCAGATTGATACAACCGGAAAGGTAATTGTGGGGTGGACACAGGAAATGTTTACCGAAGAAGTGACGTATAACGTATATTATCCGCGTTATGACTATTATTTTTTGGCTTCCAAGTCGGACGTTTCATGGGGGAGGATGGAGAGTTATCAGCCCGGCGCCAAAATTACAGGCGTCAACGGTTCCATGTCGCGTTTTGCTATCACTGACAAATATCTTTATACCATCCATATACAAAATGCGTTGTATACGGTTCAGTCACTTTACAGTTCTTCTATATCTTATACTACCGGTTGGCTTAAAGTATTTGATATCGAAAATGAAGGGATAACAACAGTGAATAGCGTAGGTGTCAGCACGGAGGTTGAAACATTGTTTGCCTACAATGACCACTTATTTCTGGGAATGTCGAATGGGATGCAGATTTACTCGATACAAAATCCCTCGGCGCCAGTATATGTGTCAGCTACATGGCATTTCTGGGGATGTGACCCAGTGGTAGTAAGCGGCGACTATGCGTATCTGACGGTTCGTTCGACCAATGTCTGCGGACAAAACGGAAATATGTTGCAAGTGATTGATATCAGTAATATTGTACAACCTCAAGTTGTTTCGCAATATACCATGCAGGAGCCTTTCGGTTTGGGTATTGATGACAACAAATTGTTTGTTTGCGACAACGGATTGAAAGTGTTTGACGCCACTAACCCTGTTCAGGTCGGAAGCAAGTTGCTGTTTTCAACAACTGAATTTAAAGGATATGATTTGATTCCTTACAATAATCTGCTTTTAGTAATAGGTGGCGATGGACTTTACCAGTACAGTTACTCGTCCGACAATCAACTGAATCGCCTCAGTGTTATACCAGTTTCCAATTAACCATGATAAAACTTCTGCAATGAAACATACTATATTACTTGTTACATCATTTTTTTTCGCTTCGGCTGTATTTGCTCAGGGAGAGGCGCAGCAGACTCAGAAACTTCGTTACTTTAACCATACGCAAGTATCTTTATTGATAGGCGAGGAGAGTGAAGAGCAAACGCGGAAAGCAATCATTCCATCGTTTCAGACTATCACCGGAATCCATCTGGGAAATCATTTTCGAGTTGGCCTTGGGGTAGGAGTAGAACCCTTTGAGTATGTAACCTTTCCGGTATTTTTGAGTGGATATTATGAGTTCAGCGACAAAAAAACAAGTCCATATATTACCGCCAAAGCGGGATATTCATTTTCTAATAGCCACAAAAGGCTTGATTATTCTCACTATTATGGTGATTTTGATAATAAAGGAGGTTTGATGCTCAATCCCGAAATCGGACTTCGCATTAAAATGCCTTATTTTGATATGACTTTAAGCGGAGGGTATCGGTTTCAGCGTTTGGAAAGTCAAATATCTCAGGAAGATTCACCTTATACATACAATCGAAGGGTGGATTATAACCGCGTATCATTTTCTTTAGGGATTATGTTTTAAAGGCCATGAGATGATAAAGATAGTAAGCGTTTTATTTGATTTAGGTATCATGATATAGGGCAAAAGTTTTTCATTTCCAACATTCGGTTCAACCTGTCATTGCCCGAAATCAGGTTGGTTCATGCGGACGTACTTTCCAGTCGTCCGCATGTTTTTTAAGCATAAAACAGTAATACTTTTCATTTCTGTTTATGACGCTTCATTTTTTATGGAAAATATAGTTTTTGCCGTGAACAATGAATGTTTTTCTCAAATTTAAACTAACTTTGTTGCGTGATAATAAAACAGAATCATTATGAATAAATTAATGTTTTTTATATGTGGCTTGGCATTCTGTGTAACAACTTTTGCACAGTCTGCTTATCAACCGGCAACTGAGGCCCAAAAAAAAGAAATCGTCGATAAAATCATACAGGCGTCGGGTGCGATGCGAACGATGCAATGTGATTTTACGCAAGAGAAAGAATTGTCTTTTATGAACGAAAAAGTCATTTCGGAAGGAAAAATGTTCTACAAACAGGCCGACAAAATCCGCTGGGAATACACCAAACCCATTGCGTATGTTTTTGCGATGGACGGAAAGAATATTTTTATGGATGCCGGTGGTAATCAGAGCAGGATTCCGGCCAGGTCGAGTACGCTTTTCAGCGGAATCAGCGATATCATGATCGGAGGAATCAGCGGCGCCGGATTGATTGACTCGCCCGATTTTACGACTCAGTTCGGTGTAGGAACAGACAACTATTTAGTAACGCTGACCCCTTTGAAAAAAGAAATACAAGACCTGTTCGCTAAAATCCAACTATATGTCAATAAGACGGATGGACGTATAAATGAAGTGGAATTAGTCGAAAAAGGCGGCGATAAAACATTGATTTTGCTGAAAAACATGCAAACCAACGTAACCATCAATGATGAAATATTTTCCCGTTAGCGCTCTTATTCTCTTATTGACAGGTTGCGCCTCCACCGCTGAGGTACAGCGGAATGTGTACACTTCGCCGGTAAACAGCCGTTTATGGACAGACGAACTGCGGAACGACGAACAATTGAACCGCTATCAGGTCAGTATTCAGGTGAGCGGAAATCATATCACGGGGATTTGCTACCTGAAAAAAAGCGATGACGCCTGGCAAGGCACATTGATGAATGAATTTGGCGTCAAGGCGTTTGACTTTATCGTTACGCCAAAGAAATGTGAACTGCTGCATACAGTTTCTTTCTTAAACAAATGGTATATCCGCCGGACCATTGCCGCCGACCTGTATTTCCTCTTCGAGATAGATAATCCCGACGTTTCGTTTCAAAAGAAAACAGTTCGTTCGATGGATGACCGGGACGGCTCATTGACGATTCGCTATCAAAAAAAGAAATCCGTTACCCGTATGCCCGACAACAAACTGGAACTGAGAAACATCAAACGCAGTATTGTCTATTCGCTGAATGTAATCTGATTTCGTATGTTGCTTAATGATTTTTTCACCATCAAAGAATGAACCGCATTGTCGCCAATTGGTGTTGGTTTTCCGCACAAGTTGCAAACTGGCACGAAATGGGGGCTTTTTTTGTGAGATAATAAAAATAAAATTATATCTTTGCACCAGCTGATTAATCAAAAAAACAAATCATGGCAGGGAAAAAAGCAGGAACTGTAAAGACCGGGAAACCAAAGAACGTCGAAGACATGGGCGTCTATGTGAATCTGTTGACGGATTTCGGTTTCAAACGGATATTTGGTATGAAAGACGTGATGCTTCATTTCCTCAATACGGTTTTGGCAGAGGACGTCAAGGACGTCATCGTAGATTTGCATTATGACAACACCGAAAGGCCTGGCATTACCAAATATGACCGCAGAGCCATTTATGACCTGATTTGCAGCACAGCGAAGGGCGAACGGTTTATCGTCGAAATACAGGCATTATGGCAGGAATTTTATAAAGACAGAACCCTGTTTTATGCTACTTACCTGATACAGGACCAAAACATAAAGAAAAAGTATTGGGATTTCAAATTGCAACCGGTTTATTCAGTGAATATTGTCAATTTTCCCTTTGACAAAACCGCCCTGTCGGAGGAAAAATACACCTCGTATGTACAATTAATCGACCGTGAAACCCATCAGCTGTTCTACGACAAATTGACATTCGTTTTCATTGAGCTGCCCCGTTTTACCAAAGAATTGCACGAACTGCAAACATTCTTCGAGCAATGGATGTTTATAATCAGAAATTTGCATGAATTGACGGATATACCTGAAGCGTTGCGAAATGAGGTTTTCGAGAAACTCTTTGAAGAAGCCAAAATCACACGGATGACGAAACAGGAAAAAGATACTTATTTTACATCACTTAAAAACTTGCACGCTATGAACCTGGCAAAAATTGAACTTGGTAAGATGCAGAAAACTATTGCAACAATGGGCAAAGACCTGGCAACAATGGGCAAAGACCTTGCAGCAAAGGACAAAGCTCTTGCCGCAAAGGAAAAAGAAATCGCAGAATTGCGGCGAAGATTGGGCTTAAATTAAGTGGCGAAAGCCTCACCGGTTTACTGCAGATTACAATGGCGAATAATTGGTTTTTTGCCTTTAAAGATGATGGCCACTCGAAACGACGGTTGGCGGGTACGTCATTCCGTATGTGCCATAAATTAACTATTGCGTATGTTACTTAATGATTTTTTCAAAATAAAAGAATTATCCGGAAACGAAACAGAATGGGTGTACCGTTTGGCATTAAACGCCGAACATCCCATCTATCAGGCTCATTTTCAGGGAAACCCGATTACGCCGGGCGCCTGTATCATTCAAATGGTCAAAGAACTTGCCCAAGACTGTCATTCGACCTCATTTTTTATCCGCAAAGCGAAGAATGTCAAGTTTTTATGCGTAATCAACCCGCTGGAACACCCGGAAATAAATGCCCGGCTTACCTTCAGAACGGATGAAAACAATCTACTTGCCGTTTCAGCCGTTTTCAGCAGCGAAAAAACGGTTTTCTGCAAGCTGAATCTTGTACTGGAAGCAACCGGAGCGACCCAAAAACCTGCATTGCAGGACCGGATGGATACCTTGCAACTTTGCGTCGTCATCCCGACATATAACAACGCAAAAACCTTAGCCCGGGTGCTGAAAAATGTACTTGTCTATACCAGTTCAGTTATTGTCGTGAACGACGGCGCAACCGACGGCACAAGCGAAATACTGGAAAATTTTGCCGGTCAAATCGAAGTCGTTTCGTATCCCCGAAACAAAGGAAAAGGACATGCCTTAAAATGCGGATTTAACCGCGCCGAAGAAATGGGATATAAGGCTGCCATTACGTTCGATTCGGATGGACAGCATTTTGCAAGCGATATTGAGGCGTTAGTCCGGTTAGCTGAAACAGACTCCGGCGCCTATCTTGTCGGACAGCGTGTCATTGAAGGCCAAATACCTTCAGGAAACAACTTCGCAAACAAATTTTCCAATTTCTGGTTTGCCGTTCAGACCGGACGGCGTCTGCAGGATACGCAAAACGGGTTCCGCCTGTATCCCTTAGCCGCCATGAAAGGCATGCGTCCGTTTACGTCCCGTTTCGAAGCCGAATTAGAAATGCTTGTACGGTTGGCCTGGAAAGGGATTCCGATACGTCCTGTGCCTGTTCGTATGTACTATGCACCGAAAGGAGTACGGGTTACGCATTTCAGACCCGGAAAAGACTTTCTCCGTATCAGCCTGCTTAATACGTGTTTGGTGTTTTTGGCCATTATCTATGGGTATCCGTCCATGCTGTGCCGTAAATTGTTCAAAAAATCATGACGCATTTTTTCCTTTCCGTTTACGATTATTTTGCGCAGCGTCGAAGGCAACTTTTTGCCTTACTGACACTCCTGCTTATCCTGTTTGCCGCGCTGACAATTCAGACACGCTTCAAAGAAGATATATCCGGCTTTTTACCGGAAACAAAAGAAAACGAGCAAATCAACAATGCCTACCGGTATGTCGTAGCGGCCAATCAAATTACGGTATATTGTTCGGCCCCAGACACTACCGACCACGATGCCAACACCCAGATCGAAGCCATCGAACGATTAGTCGATTACTTGCAGACGTTGGATTCCACCTATATTAAAAGCCTGCTATACAAGGCCGACCCTTCCGAAATGCTGAAACTGTCTGCGTTTATGGTCGAAAATATGCCTTATTTCCTGGACGAAACAGATTACCGGCGAATCGACGCCCTCCTGACAAGAGAAGCCATTGCTAACCGAATGGAAAACAACCGTGAACAACTTTTATCGCCTATCGGCATGATTTTCACGCAGAACTTGCTGTCCGACCCGCTTGGAATCGCCAATCCCATCAGAGCAAAACTGCAGGATTTTCAGCCGGGCGGCCGGTTCCAAACCTATCAGGATTATATTTTTACGGACGACCATAAAGCGTTTCTGCTGATTGAATGTACGATGCCGGTCAGCGAAACAAACCTGAATGCAGCGCTAATCGACTCCCTGAACCTGTATATCAATCAAGTAGAAACGGCGATGGAAGGTAACATATCCTTTCAACATTTCGGCGCATCCGAAATAGCCCTTACAAATGCCTCCCGGATAAAAAAAGATACGCTTCTCTCTGTTGTCCTTTCATTAGTCCTGATTTTTACTGTTTTAATCTATTCTTACCGGAGTGGAAAACGGATTTTCCTGATTTTCTTCCCGATTCTGTTCGGCGGATTATTTGCGATGGCGCTGCTCTTCCTGATTCGGGGCGAGGTTTCGATTATTGCAATCGGCATCAGTTCGATTATGTTTGGCATTGCAGTCAATTACCCGCTTCACTTTATCGACCATCACAACTATGTGCCTCATCCGCGAACAGTTATCAAAGATATCATTGAGCCGCTCACCATCGGAAATATTACAACGGTAGGCGCCTTTCTGAGTCTTGTTTTTATCGGTTCCGATGCGATGAGCGACCTGGGTTTGTTTGCTGCTCTACTGCTGGTTGGGACGATTCTGTTCGTACTTTTTTTCCTGCCTCACTTCCTGCCGGCTCATCCAATCACCTCACATCAACCCCGGCCTTCACTCTTCTCGCGTTTTATCGGCAAACCGTTCGAAAAAAACCGCTGGGTTGTCATAAGCATGCTGTTACTGACCTTGATACTCGCCTTTTTCAGTAAGGATACGCGCTTCGAAACGAATATGCAAAAAATCAATTACATGACCGGTACGCAACAAAAGGAATATCAACGGATGATGGAACTTTTGAACCAGAATCAGCATGTTATGTACTATGTAACCAATGGGGAACATCTGAATCAGGCGCTTGAAGCAAATGAACGCCTGATGCCGGAACTTGACCAATTCGTCGACGAAGGGTTAATTACCAAAATTGGAGGCGTACACAACTTTTACCCTTCTCTTTCGGAACAAGCCGTACGCGCCGCGCGGTGGAATACATTCTGGGTCAACCGCAAAGATTCTGTAATGACATATATCCATGAAGAATCCGTCAAATCAGGTTTTAAGCCGGACACTTTCCGGTCGTTCGAAGAGATGCTCGACCGTACATGGGAGGTTCCCGGCCTGGATTTTTTCCATCCTGTCAGAGAAGCGCTGATTCAGAATCACATCATCGAAAAAGGCGAAAAAGCAATGGTTATCAATCGCTTATATACGGATGCCACGAAAGCCTCTGCATTGGAAGAAGCGCTGAACCGGCTTGATTCCTCATCCGTTGCGTTCGATGCAGGCTCGCTGACACGCCGGATGGTCGAATCGCTGTCAGACAATTTCGATTATGTGCTCTATGTCTGCGGACTGATTGTCTTTACGTTTTTACTTATTTCCTTTGGACGGATCGAATTAGGTCTTATTGCCTTTATCCCTTTGGCTTTGAGCTGGATATGGATTCTTGGGTTGATGAATATTTTTGATATCCGTTTCAATATAGTCAATATCATCTTAGCCACATTTATCTTCGGACAGGGCGATGATTATACCATTTTTATGACCGAAGGACTGATGTATGAGTATACCTACAAACGGAAAATCCTGTTTTCGTATAAAAACAGTGTGGCGCTTTCGGCCCTGATTATGTTTATCGGTATCGGATCGCTTATTTTTGCGCAACATCCGGCGCTGCGTTCGCTGGCCGAAGTAACTATCGTAGGCATGCTGTCTGTCATAGCGATGGCCTATATTTTTCCGTCGCTGTTATTTCATGCCCTCACCCTCCGGAAAGGAAAAAAGCGGTTGATGCCTGTTACGTTGAAAAACCTGTCGGCGATGGTATTTGCGTTTGTTTACTTTTTGATATTCAGCGCTGTCATCACACTTGTCGGATGGATTATCTTCACGTTCGGCCGGACTACGGAAAAGAAAAAACTCACCTACCACCGTTTGCTCCATCGGATTGCGCAATTTACCATTTTCCATATACCGCAAGTGAAAACGACATTTACCAATCTCTCAAACGAGACATTTGAAAAGCCGGGCGTCATTATTTGCAATCATCAATCCCATCTCGACCTGATGTGTATCATGATGCTGACGCCGAAATTAGTGATTTTGACCAACGATTGGGTCTGGAATTCACCCTTTTACGGTCGCTTGATTAAATATGCCGATTTTTATCCCATTTCCGACGGCTTCACCAACGCACTCGGTCCGTTAAGCGAAATCGTACAGAGAGGCTATTCCATTGTTACTTTTCCGGAAGGCACACGCTCGGAAGACTGTTCCATCCGCCGATTTCGCAAGGGCGCTTTCTTTTTGGCCGAACAGTTGCAGTTGGATATCATACCGGTGATGATACATGGCGTTGGGCATGTGCTTCCCAAGAAGGAATTTATGCTGCGGAAAGGAAACATTCATATCCGGGTAATGGAGCGAATTAAACTGAATGACAGCCGTTTCAGCAGCGATTATTCACGCCGAAGCAAAGAGGTGCGCCATTTTTACCGCGAACAATACCGGGCACTTTGCCGGCAACTTGAAACCCCTGATTATTACAGCGACCTGGTGATTCACAACTACATCTATAAAGGCGTTTCGGTCGAGCGTGCCGTTCGCAAAAATTTACGCCGGCACGAAAATTTCAAGGCGCAAATCAGTCAACTTCCGGACGAAGGCAAAGTGATCGTAAAGAATAGCAGTTACGGCGAGTTCCCTCTACTCCTTGCCTTAGTCAAAAAACAGTTACAAATCATTGCCTTTGAGAAAAATACGGACATCAGAGAGTTAGCGTCCAACTGCGCCTCCGTACCTGCCAATCTGACTTATACCGACGACGAGCAATGCATTGTCGTGCATGCAACAGATAGCTGTATCGTGCTTGAAAATCCCTGATCTCATTACCGGAGTTTTGAATTTAGGTTAGCATTGTATGCAAACAGCAGAAAAAAGAATGTCGAGGGGGTAGTGATATTTTATAAGAATCATTTGTATATCCCGGAATTTTCCTGTAAGTTTGCGATGGTTTTTTAAGCTGATTTTATCTTGTTCCAGTCAATGTAAGACTTGCACAGATTTTCGGCAAATCAGACAGAAACGTTCATGTATGAGACTTGAGATACAGAAATATTCAATGGAAATGAAGAATAAATTTATCCTTTTATCGTTCTTGCTTGGCATATTATTAGTAAGTTGCCATCAGCGCCAATCCAGTGTTCTGAGATTCAGGAAAGATCCGGTGGACTATGTTAACAGCCGGATCGGAAATATCAGTATTCTTCTGGTGCCCACCTTTCCGGTCACCCATTTGCCGAACAGCATGTTGCGGATGATTCCGGCACGTACTGAATTTGTAACGGATCGCATGCAGGGGCTTCCACTGAATGTACCATCACACCGACAGGGGGATGTGTTGTATCTGATGCCATATTGCGGCGAATTAGAAGGCTTAACGCCCAATCTGAACTATCGGTACGATCATGAGATATCCACGCCGTATTCCTATTCGGTCTGGTTAGATGATCATGCCATTACTGCACGGTTTGCACCTGCTGCATGTTCAGGTGTCTTTACATTTACGTTCGAAAAAAACGGAGCACGCTATGTGATGCTTCGTACGGCTCGTTCGGAGGGGGAGCTTCATGCCGAAGGAAAGGTGATGAGCGGATATGAAAATTATCGCGGCGTCAAACATTATTTCTATTTGGAATTTGAGCAGACGCCTGTCGAAACGGGTATACTTGATACCACAAGACGAGAAGCCTGTTACGCCGAATTTGAAAAGAGCGCCAAAGAAGTCCGTCTACGTTACGGAGTGTCGTACATCAGTGAAGAGCAGGCGCGGCAAAATATGGAAAACGAGATTTGGGGATTCGACATTGAGCCTTTGGCTAAAGCCGCTCGCGCCGAATGGAATAAAACGTTGGGCAAAATACAGGTAGATGGAGGTACTGAAGACCAGAAAACCGTTTTTTTTACATCGCTTTACCGTGCCTATGATCGGATGATCAATATTTCCGAAAACGGAAAGTATTTCAGCGGATTCGATGGCCAGGTGCATGATGACGGAGGAGTTCCATTCTGGACAGACGACTGGATCTGGGATACATACCTGGCGCTTCATCCGTTACAGACCATTTTGCATCCTCGGAAACAGGAAGAAAAGTTAGCTTCCTACATACGGATGTGGGAGCAATCAGAAGAGAAATGGATGCCAACTTTCCCCTGTGTGTTTGGCGATGCGCATAGCATGAATGGCAATCATGCGGCGGTTATGTTTGCCGATGCACTGAGCAAAGGATTGAAGTTTGATCTAGAAAAAGCGTTTGAAGGCATGAAAAACACGGTGCTTACCGAGACAATGCTTCCCTGGCGGCGTGCCCCCAAGACGGCATTAGATGATTTTTATCATCAGCATGGCTGGTTCCCCGCCCTTCATCCGGGCGAAAAGGAAACCGAACCGTTAGTCCATAGTTCTGAAAAAAGGAATGCGGTTGCCGTGACGCAGGCAGCCTCTTATGACGACTGGAGTATTGCCCAGATTGCCAAAGCATTAGGAAAAGAAGAAGATTATGAATTTTTCCTTAATCGGGCATTCAATTACAGGAATTTGTTTAATCAGGAAACAGGCTTTTTCCATCCCAAAGATAAGAATGGAAAGTTTATTGAGCCTTTCGATTATATATTTTCCGGAGGCATTGGCGCCAGGGATTATTACTATGAAAATAATGCATGGACGTATATTTGGGGGATTTATCACAACATAGCCGACCTGATTGATCTGTTCGGGGGTACTCAGCCTTTTATTGAAAAGTTAGATCAGCTGTTTGTTGAAGACCTGAAGACTTCTAAATGGCAGTACTATGCCGTTTTGCCTGATGCAACCGGTAATGTCGGTCAGTTTGTGATGGGCAATGAGCCGAGTTTCCATATTCCATACCTGTATAACTATGCCGGTGAGCCATGGAAGACCCAGAAACGCATCCGCATGTTGCTCGAAAGTTGGTTTCGGAACGATCTGATGGGTATTCCTGGCGATGAAGAGGGCGGTGGAATGTCTGCGTTTGTCGTATTTTCGTATTTGGGATTCTATCCTGTTTCGCCCGGTATACCTGTCTACACCATTGGAAGTCCAATCTTTACGAGGTCGAGTATCCGAATGGATAATGGCAGGACTTTTACGGTTGAGGCAAGAAATTCATCATGGAGCAATAAATATATTCAATCGGCTACGTTGAATGGTAGACCATTAAACCGGACATGGTTTACGCACGAGGATTTGGTAAATGGCGGCACGCTTGTATTGGTTATGGGTGATCGTCCGAACTATCGGTGGGGAATTGAAACGCCTCCCCCTTCGGCACAAGATATGCAGCAAAGCCCCCTCTAACTCCTACAAACAACAAAATTCATTTTAAACCTCTATTGCACCACTGTAATTTTAGCCACCACACTCTCGCGTGCTTCGGGAGTGGAAGATAAGACCAGATAAACGCCTGTCGCTACGCGGCTACCACTCCGGTTCCGACAATTCCAGACAAACTGGCCGCCGGCCGACATGCCCTGATAGATCAGGTTGCCCGACAAATCCGTAATCTTTACATTCGAGTTGCTCATCAATCCGGTAACAACGACCCGGTCGTCCATTTCCAGCCGAACAGGATTCGGATAGGCGTACACATCCGAATAGCTTGTACTGGGGTTGGTTGCGTCGCCTCCATACGAAATCAATCCCCGATCCGTACCGATATATACTTCTCCTGTTATATGGTCGATGGCAATGCTCTGTATATTATTTGAATACAAAGGTGAGTTGTGCATGTCAAAATGAAGAATTGTTTGATTGCCATCCGGGCTTACCAGAAATAATCCCGAACCGGCCGTACCAATCCATTTCCGGTTGCCGCCATCCACAGCAATCGCATTGATTTGTTCGCCATCCAGAAAATAATAAGGAATGTTGTTGTCGTCTTCGCGAATAATGTGCGTAAAGGTCAGATTATCAATCGCATTTTTGGGAGACTGGCAGATAATCGGCCCGCTATTGGAGCCAATCCAGATTCTTCCATCCAAATCTTCTATTATGCAATAAAACTTGTTCCCATGTATTTGATTGGCGCCTGCTGTTCGTAAATTTGTATAATAATACGATCGGTCATCTGTGTTGTTATCCGGCGTCCCGTTATCATCAAAAACCAAAATGCCGCCAGTTGTACCACTGTTATGCGGTACGTTCACCCATTTATACCCATTTTTAGTAATCAGAATCTTATCAACTACACTTGCTCCGCTGATTCCGGGATAGTAGAGCGAAGTCCATGTACCGTCGGGTTTGCGTACGACAATCACATTTCTTACTTCGCTGTTTGTAGCCCAGAGATTTCCCTCTCTGTCGAAACAGACGCCGGCAATTCTGACATAACGGTCTGCCTGTGTCGAATTGGGAAGGGTGGATTGCAGCGGAGTATTGGTGTGATTATAAAGCTGGACAAAGGCGTTGTCTTTAATCTCTATGATTCCTTCTCCAAAGGAAGAAACAAAATAATGATTTTCGTCGTCAGGATCTACGGCTACTGATGTATAATCCCTTGTGCCATAGCCAATTTTATAAACAATCTGGCTTTCGTCAAAATTTGTCCAGGTATCATTTTCATACGTCATCAAGGTTGCAGGATTATTAAAGCGGTCGATTGTAAATCCGCCGCCGGTAATTAGTAATTTTTGACCGTGTATAGCCACGAAAGCGGTCAGGTTACGCTTGGGGCCGTCCATATTCAACCCGGCGACAAACGGTTCAAACTGATTTTCGCTTCTCCGCCTGATTCCGAGCAGTCCGTTTTCGCCGCCGGCAATCCAAAAATCAGCGCCATTGCGTAAAGCCGACACACCGTTGACTACGCCCAAATTAACCGATTCGTAGCGGCTCAGCGAATTGTACATATACAGTGTAGCGGCTGTAAATGTAGCTAAATGTTCGGGGAGCAACACCATGCCTCTCAGTCCGGTATGCCTGATTAATGTTTTTATTTCTCCGTTCGAATCCAGATAGAACACGCCGCTACCGTCTACACGGAAACAAAGCATCCCCTGAAACAAAGCGAGTTGGCGGATATCTTTCGCTTCGAAATCCGGCAAGTTCAGCGAAACAAAGTGCCAGTTTTGATTATCCAGCAAGTTATCACGCATATTTGCCCGTCTCAACCCTTCGCCGGTTGCAACAAAAACAGTTTCTTCCCGTATACAAACCGAATAAGTGGGCAGGTTGAACCGGTATGTTTCGGCAATTTCTTTTTTGTCCATCTGGATAACCACAATGCCGAATTGTGTAGACAGATAAGCTCTTTCGTTGTGAAAATCAATACCTAAAGGCTCTTTATCTGCGATATTGCCTGCATTCTTCAGAAAGGGCAGGTTGTAAATTCCCTCTTCGCTCATCAAATCAATATTCCCGTTTGTATAGGCAATTAATAACATTCTGACGGCAGGGTTATACCCAATCAGCTTGATGCCAAAATCACTCAGTCCGGTTTGTCGGGAATAAAAAGTAACCCGGCTGTCTTCTTTTCCGTAACTGTATAGCGTACCGTCTGCCAGTCCGAACACCAGGTTGCTGGCTTCCGCGACAGCTACGGTGTTATAGCTTGCCGGAAAGGAACGCCATGCTCCTACGCGCTGCGCTTGGGTCGGCAGCAGCAAGGCAAACAGCAGGCAAAGTGTTAAAATTGATCGTAAACCCATATACTGTAAAATATTAACCATAAAATCACTGATTATAAACTATTGACTATAAAACCATTGAGGTATTTGATAAAAAATCGGCTAACTGGTGAACCGCTTTTGCGCGATGGCTGATTGTGTTTTTCACGGCATCACCCAATTCGGCAAACGTTTCTCTGTAATTGTCCGGCACAAAAACCGGATCGTATCCAAACCCGTTTGTTCCGCGCGGCGATTCGGTAATATGTCCGTGTATGATCCCTTCGAACACATATTCCTTCTCGTCGAGGATCAATGCAATCACTGTTCTGAAGCTGGCTTTACGGTTGGTTTGTCCTGCCAGTTCCTGCAATAATTTCCGGATATTAGCCTGGCTGTCGTGTGCAGCGCCAGCATAGCGCGCCGAATAAACACCCGGAGCGCCGTCCAAAGCCTCTACTTCCAAACCCGTATCATCGGCAAAACAATCGTAGCCATATTTTGTCTTGACATAACGGGCTTTTAACAAGGCATTTCCTTCGAGCGTATCGGCCGTTTCGGGGATATCCTCCGAACAGTGAATAGCTGCAAGTCCGACGATATGTATACCGCCCGAAACAATATCTTTTACTTCGCTGAGCTTATGTAGATTATTCGTTGCAAAAACAAGCTTGTCTGTCATCTGAAGCGCCTTTATACATTATAATAACGATAAGCGAAGCGTTTTATTTTATAGCTTTCTATCAAGTTTATCGTATACGGTTTTGGGGGTGAAATCTATTTTTGTTGAAAATTTGAAAATTGTTGTTTTTATGTATATATTTGCAAGGTATTTATCAAGCATTTTTTATGTATTTTATTAATATAAACTTAAAATTTCATTCACATGAAAAGAAGATTATTTTTTTCGATGCTGGCAGGAGCGATGATGGCCTGCTTTGTTTTTAACGCAGAGGCTCAGGTTAACGACGGCCAGATGCAGGAGTGGCGCATTTACAATTTCCAAATGGGAGGCAGCGCGGCACGATTCGACAGATTGATGACCGACATCCTTCTCCCAATCTACAAAGATATGGGAATAGAGGTCGGATGCTTCAAGGAGAATAACCAGAATACGCCTGCTGCGTACTATTTTCTCTTTGTTTACCCTTCGTTCGACGCATACCTGAAGGCGAACGATATACTGTTGCAGAACAGCGCTTTTGTCGAGGCTATGCAGCAAGATGCCGCCGCCAATCGTTCGATGTTCTTCCGCTACGACAGTTACCTCTGCCGTCCGTTTGAGGGATGGCAAAAGGTAACGCCGGTGGCAGGCAAGACCATTTTCGAATGGCGCAAATATGATAGCGCCAATATTGAAGCCGGTACCCGCAAGGTTCGGATGTTCAATGAGGGCGAGATTGATATTTTCGTGGATTGCGGCGTTAATCCGTTTAGTTTTGGTCAGATCGTAGCCGGCAAGGATATGCCCGGCCTGATCTATGTGACACAATTCGACGATATGGAAGACCGTGATGCAAGCTGGGCTAAGTTCAGCAGTCATCCCGAATGGCAACGTATGAGAACCGATCCTGAATGGGTGAATGCAACACTTCCCAATAATCGCATCGTATTCCTTACTCCGCTACCGTATAGCCCCATCAAATAACAGTAATAGAAACGTCCCCTTTATTCAGGGGACGTTTCTGGTTTCTATCCACGCGGGATTCAGGATTATCCTGGTGTCGCGCTTATGCTGTCATGTCATGTTAATTCATTCGCACGGTAGAGATGCAAAATTCAGTGTCTTTACAAAACCGATGGCAGCGGTACAGCGGAAACACGATGGGCAGTCCCTAAATGGGACACCCTGTTTGCAGTGAATACGTCTTTTATTGGGAATTAGTATTTTTTCATAGCGCCTTAAACTTGTTTTAACCGCATTTTCTCTGTGAAACTTTGTGTGCTCTGTTTCTTTGTGTTGAAAAAAATCAGTCGAGATACGCACCCAGAACGTTTACATGCTTTTTTAATTCAATCAAGCCTTGTTAAACCCCCTACATCTTATACCTTACGCACCGCACATAATATCCGCCGCCCAAGCCGTAACCCTTAGGCGATTCGGTTGTTCCCTGTGTGGTTATCTGAAGCCCGTATGCATGTGTTCCGCCAGCGAATGACGGATTGGTGGAGGCGGTAGCGCTCCAGTAGAAACCGTAGCCGTTGCTACTGTCGAAGTTGTACATGGCAAGGCCTCCGTTAGCAGTCACATAATCGCGTATAGCCCACATTTCATAGTAGGTTGCCATGCGCCACGGATTCAATGGGTTGATCGAATAAAGCGAAGCGCAACTGTTTGCCCTTGGCGGCGAAACCTGTGTTCCGGCGGGGGGTGTGTCAGTGGAAATATGGCTATCCGGCACGTTGGCGTAAGCGAACCAGTGATTGCCATAGGGCTGATTATGCGTTATCACGTGCAGATGTATCTCTGTTTCGGAACTGACGCCTGCGTTAACGTAGGTATGGTCTATCACAAAATAGTCCGGCTCCGGCGGCGCATCCTGCGTTACGGCAACGGTTACGTTAAGGCCCACTCCTGCGTTTACGGTGATGGTGGCGTTGCGCTGGGCGCCGGTGTTGGGCTGACACGTTACAGCGAGTGTGCCGCCGTTGACACCTGATGGGGTAACGGTGCACCACGACTGGTCGCTCGACGCCGTCCAGCCCGGCTGGTTGGTGGTAACAAGGACGTTCTGACCTGCGAGGGGAGTAGCTGCAAAAGCGAGGGTGTCGGGAGTGGCGCTGAGCGTGGGCATCACCTGCGGAACACAGCGAACAGGCCAGAAGTAATTCTTCATGGCATTGGTCAGCTGAAGCAAGTTATTCCGAAAAACAAAGCCTCTATAGTCGCCAGTATTGGTTGAGGTATTTGTTAAAAAGAATCCTCTTGTCTGCTGCATGGAAGTTGTTCCATCATTGTTACGCTGGCCTACTGCCGGAAGGAATTTACCCGCGCCGCCATTCGGATGGTTCCTTTCGGGAAACTCGCCGCCGGGAATACCCAACGTAAAATTGGACGGATTCTGATTCAAACTCCACCACCAGATCCCTGGAGGCGTCACACTTTGTATGGTCGTATATCCGCTGAATTGCTGATGCTCTGGTCCTGTCGGCAGTCTCCATGTAAAGTTGTCAATTTCTGTCGCTGTAAGCTGGCCTGCAGATTTATTCCTGATATTGTTCAGGTCAAGCCCGACTAAGCGACACGGATCGCCCCTGCCTGCCTTCACATTGGTTGCGGTATGATATGCGGCGTCGATATGTGTATGCGTATTCACGTAGGGCACATCGCTCACTCCGGTAATCGTCACCGTAGAGACGTTGATGGTAACATGGTTGGCCACATTGAATACCGATGTATTTGTTCCCAGCGACAAATCCTGCGTATGACGCCCTGTACCGCTGAATAAGCCCACTACGCTGCCGTATCTGAAGTAAAGCCCCGCGTCGCGCGGATCGGTGGTCAGTACATACTGTTCGTGCTCATCGTCCCATGTAATACGGGCTGCGCTGCCGCCTGCGGGCGTAAAGCCGGTTACGGTGATCGGCAAGACGCTTGTGGCGCTGCTGCAACTGTTGCTGGCAACGACTCTGAACTGGTTAAGCCCCGCTATCACGGTTGCATTGCAGGTCGGCGCAGTTGTTATGGACATCGTCACCCACGTTATTCCGTCATGGTATTGCCACTCGTACTGAACATCTGTTGCGCCGGAGGGAACAGGGGCGGCAGTGAGATAGATGGTCTCTCCCGTCAGCATGGTTGACCCGGAAACAGGTACGGAGGATAAGGAAACGTTTGTGAGCGCCGTACATGGAGGCGTGAAGCGTACATAAAGCGTATATTCTTTGCCGACTTCTAACGGCGTGGCATACTCAACTCTCCAAGGTGGGGCGACATCTTTATAGACAGTTCCATCAAGCAATGCGCTATCAATTATCACTACGGGAGGGTCTCCATTTGTAAATATAAAATGGTCTTTGCTTGGCCAGATGGGTGCGGTCCCTGCAGCCTGCCAGTCAAAAAGAATCTGACTGGTATCGCCCGGCGTCAAATCGCCGTTTCGGACAGTCAATACAGGGAATGTATGGGTATAACGGGCGCCGTAAATCGCATGGATAGTACTGGTAGTACTGAGTACGGTGCTGGCTTCCAGTTTGATCTTTGAAAACAAATGATCCAGTATGATATGCACGTTCGTATTACCGGGGCCTACCGTTACGGTCGTATCGCCCCACAGCAGATCGCGCGACCCAATAGCCACAATCGTATCGGCAAAGGCAGGCATGGCGATCGTGTCGTTGAATGAATACGCTACAAACATGACGCTTCCTGAGGGAACCGTCATGGGAGGCGTTCCGTGCGGAACAAGTTGGCCGCCTGCCTCTACCTCGTAATCGGCATGGGCAATTTTGATTGTGTCGATATCGTAAGCCACGACGCGCACTTTCCTGCCCACCGCAAGCGACGCAGCAGTGCGTAACCTGACAGCAGGGCTGCTCTCCTGTAAAGTTGCAGACAAGTATACCCCCCCCTCTAACTCCCTTGAAATTGGGATAATACCCCATTCGGGAGGCAGGGAAACCGTACTGCGGACAACTACATCGTAATTTCCAAAATCACGTTCGCCTGCCGTAAAATTTACGGTAACCTGCTCGCCTGTCGCAGACACAAGAATAGCATTGCCGTTGCCAGGCACATCTTCATCTTGCTCGCAGGAGGAAAGCAAATACATCGAACCACTCAACATCAGGATAACAGTAAGCGCAAAGAATGTATAGCGCTTGCTGGACAGCCCGATTCCTGTTTTATCTATAATCATCAAAGCAGTTATCAATTTGTCTACTTACAACACAAAATCACGTATGTTTTTCAACAAACGTTTAAAAATCAGCGACAAATATACAATTAGATTTTGGGATAACCAAATTTTTTCAAAAAATGTGAGTTTCGCAGATTCAACTACCAAATGCAACTAAATTGTTTAAAAAATGAAAGAACTTATTTTTTGGCGTGTCAAAGTTACGTTTTTTTCCTGGTCTATTATTAATTTTCCGCTGTAAAAACAGAATTTGTTCATCGCTGTATTTGTTAAATATTTGTTTTTTAGGGATATACTTTCTTATCAATCCGTCTGTATTTTCATTGAGTCCTCTTTCCCATGACGCATAGGAATGCGCGAAGAAGAAAAG